>Ga0210403_10001923_pt1 | contig 19177 bp, 17 predicted proteins | sample IncBWC19MmetaG_FD_150863 | JGI IMG/M metagenome (GOLD analysis project Ga0210403, IMG submission 150863) | Forest soil microbial communities from Barre Woods Harvard Forest LTER site, Petersham, Massachusetts, United States - Inc-BW-C-19-M | ecosystem: Environmental > Terrestrial > Soil >... | reverse complement strand
CCGAATGAATAGCCGACCAAGTCAATTTTCCCCAGCTTCAGGTACGCGACCAGCGCGGCTACATCATCGGCCAGTGCTTCAAAGCGGTAAGGACGATCGATGTCGGCGGTGTTTCCATGTCCTTGCAGATGCACCGCAATCACCTGACGGGACTTCGCCAGAGCATCGATATTCGTGCCAAAGCCTTCGAAAGCGGTGATTCCGCCGTGGAGCAGAACCATCGGCTTACCTTGGCCATGAATCTCGTAGTAGAGCTGCATGCCGTGAATCGGTGCGTATCCAGTTTTACTTTCTGCGTTCATAGGAACTCCTGATGCGCTCACTCCAGTGCCAGCGAGACTCAAGAGCAGCACAGTGATGAGTGTCAGAATGTTATTTCGCATAGTCTTCTCTCCAGTAGCCAAGTTCTGCATGTTCGGTTGCGCCTGCCCTTTACTTTATGTTCAGTAGCTCGCGCATGACGATCATCAAAGCTTCAGCTTCTTATTTCGCCTGCGCTAGCTTCGTAACAACTGCGGCAACTTTATCGAGTGTCTCGTTCCAGCCCTCTAATTGACCGCTATCTTTCGCGCTCTCCATGGGTTCATTTCCAATGAAGGTGAGTTTCGTCTGGCCGTTTCCTAGATCCTCAAAGATGGTCACGTCGTACGCACCCTCGATGGCCTCATGTTCTATTCCTAGCTGCGCAGGGTCAATCTTGTTTCCATTCGAGTCCGAAAAGTACATCAGTGAAACGATCTTCTCTTGCGGAACAATCTCGTGGTATTCAACCCCATTCCAGAACTCCTGCCCATCCGGCGTCTTCGTGCAGCAGAGAAGTTTTCCCCCAACGCGAAAATCCATCTGGCAAACGGTCGCAGTGAAGCCTTTCGGCCCCCACCACTGCATCACATACTTCGGGTCTGTCCACGCCTTCCAAACCAATTCGCGTGGGGCATCAAAGACTCTTGTGACAACCATCCGATCCGTCTCACTCACCGTGTTTTTTGTCATCTCTGACCTCCGCCTTTTTCATTTGATTTACAACTGCATCCAGTTTGTCGAAGCTCTCTTCCCAGAACCGGCGATAGCTAAACGCCCAGTCGCCGACTGTCTTAATCGCCTCTGGCCTAAGCGTGCACACACTCTCTCGTCCACGCTTCGTCTTGATCACAATCCGCGCCCGCACCAGGTAGGCGATATGTTTTGAAATCATCTGCTGCGAGAGTGCAAACCGTTCCGTCAATCCATGCACAGAGGCAGGCCCATGTGAGAGTCGTTCGATCATTGCCCGCCGGGTTGGATCAGACAAAGCCGCAAACGTTGTACCCAATTTATCCACAACCATATGGTAGTGGATTCTCTGTCAATGTCAAGTGTGAATTTTGCGATCCCTGATTTCTGTTCACTGATCCCCAACGTGCCAAGCGTTGGCCGGCAATTTTCTGGCAGAGCTACACTGCGGCTACACTATTTAAGCGGCAGCGTGCCGCTAGTTGTTCCTCCAAAATGATCTCTTTCTCAAACATTAATAAGCAGTATGGCAAGCAGTTGCTCTTCGTGGATGCTTCGTTTCAGTTGAATCCCGGCGAAAAAGTCGGACTAGTCGGTCCCAATGGGGCGGGCAAGACAACGCTATTCCGGATGGTGGTCGGCGAGGAAACTCCCGACGAGGGCACGGTTTCGGTCCCCAAGAAGTTGACGATCGGCTACTTTCGCCAGGACGTCGAGGAAATGCAGGGCCGTTCGGTTCTGGACGAAGCGATCGCAGGTAGCGGACGCGTCGGCGATCTACACCACGAGCTCGAAGCCTTGCAGCGGGAAATGTCCGACCCTGACAAGGCCGATGAAATGGATCGTATCCTTGATCGCTTCGGGCACGTTCAGGAGGAGTACGAGCATTTAGGCGGTTACGCACTCGAGTCGCAAGCCCGTGAAGTGCTTCACGGTCTGGGATTCAAAGACGATCAGATTGACGGCGACGTGGGGGCTCTCTCGGGTGGATGGAAAATGCGGGTTGCGCTGGCACGGGTCCTGCTCGGAATGCCGGATGTATTGCTGATGGACGAACCGACGAACCACCTCGACATCGAGTCCATCATCTGGCTCGAACAGTTCCTCAAGTCATTTCCCGGCGCGCTGCTCATGACTTCACACGACCGCGAGTTCATGAACCGTCTGGTCTCAAAGATCGCGGAGATTGATGGCGGCGAAATCATCACGTACTCGGGTGACTACGACTTCTACGAGCGTGAAAGGGCCGTGCGAGAGAGCAATCAGCAGGCAGCGTTCGCCCGGCAGCAGTCCATGCTTGCGAAGGAGCAGCGCTTCATTGACCGTTTCAGGACGCACGCGGCCAAAGCGGCCCAGGTGCAGAGCCGGATTAAGGCCTTGGATAAGATCGAAAAGATCGAACTTCCAAAGAAACGCGTGGTGGTGAAGTTTGAGTTTCGTCTCCCCCCGCGATCCGGCGAACAGGTGGCAGTCCTTGAGAATCTGCACAAGAGTTACGGCCTGCGTGTGATTTATGAAGGATTCAACCTCACCATCCGCCGCGGAGAACGCTGGGCCGTCATGGGGAGAAACGGCGCGGGCAAGACCACGCTGCTCAAGATGATTGCCGGAGCCAGTACTCCAGATGCCGGAAGCGTTCGGCTCGGCGCCAGCCTGTATATGGGCTACTTCGCGCAACAATCGCTGGACGTGCTCAATCCCGATCTCACCGTCATCGAACAGTTGCAACAAGATTTCCCCCAGGACGGTCTCGGGGCGCTGCGGAACCTGGCGGGAGCATTCCAGTTCTCCGGCGACGACGTGGACAAGAAGATCCGCGCACTCTCCGGCGGCGAAAAATCGCGCCTGGCAATAGCGCGCATGCTCTACAACCCGCCGAACTTCCTGGTGCTCGATGAACCCACCAATCACCTGGACCTGGCAACCAAGGAGATGTTGGTCGATGCCCTGAAGGATTTTGAAGGCACCATGATCTTCGTATCGCATGACCGCATGTTCCTTCGCGGTCTCGGCTCACGTGTGCTGGAACTGGGCGGTGAGAGCGGCACGGACCGCCATCCCACTGTTTATCCTGGGTCGTACGTTGAATACGTGCAGAAGCTTGGACATGAGGCGCCTGGGATCTATTCCTAGGCCCTGCAGGGCTTTTGTGCAACGGCTCGCCGGGTGGATATCGAATGCCTTCGTTGCAAATTCAACGGAGATATCGCGGGTCGAGCATCCGTTTTTTTGGCGGCCGCAGGATGCACCATCACGAGTGGGATTTTGTCGACGACCTGCATCGATCCGAATGCACAGAACCTGCTACGGGCTGATTTGCCAGCGCCGAACGCGGATCCGAGTCGTACCGGCTTCAGCTATGTACAGGCATTCAGTGTCGCGCAGCACTCGTGGCAGAACGTTGTCCGCGGAGACTAAACATCAGCGACAACACCAAGGTTTATGCCACGAGGTAGGACTCGAGGCCACCGTCAAACGTAAACGCAAGTACCTAAAGAGCAACAGACGGCGACAAGAGTCCACCAACGGCAGTCGCGGTTCACCCTAACTGACTGCAGATTGATTGCGGTTCTTCGACCAAACTTTCGCTTTGTTTCATGGTGCACTTTAATTCGACCCTGCGCGGACACCGTTGGCAAAGCTCCATGTACCCAGTTGGGGATCTTCAGTGTAATGGAATGTTACATCAACTCGGTGGAAGAGCTTCGATGAGCCATCCAAGAAACTGATAGCATGCAACGATAATTCGAATACAACGGCGTCAATACAACTATTGACGAGCCTTGACCCCTACTCTAGAGTATCGAATTAAGTAGAACGATTTCTTCCAAATGCAGTCGCAACCATCCAACGCGAGCGGGATTCTGTGCGAGGTACGACTGCGTCTACTCGCCCTTAGAGTGGCCATTCTTGGCCTGGTGCTTGCACCCCTAGGACGCGTCGGATGATACAGCCATAATAAAGAGGCATTTTCAGAAAGGGCCATCATCCACAAGCGATGATGGCCCTTTCGTTTTGCGGGGAAAGGATTGCAATTAGACCCTTCTACACCGGGAGGAGCAACGTGCGAGGAACAGAAGACATAAAGATATTCGACACTACATTGCGCGACGGAGAGCAATCTCCGGGATGCAGCATGACCGCCGACGAGAAACTGCGCATGGCGCGCCAACTTGACCGCCTTGGCGTGGACGTGATCGAGGCCGGATTCCCCGTTTCCTCCGACGGCGACTTCCACTCAGTGCAGCTTGTGGCCCGTGAAATTCGTCGGCCCGTGATCGCTGCCCTAGCTCGCTGTTGCCAAGCCGACATCGAACGAGCTTGGGAGGCCCTCAAGGCAGCTGCCCACCCTCGCATCCATACCTTCCTGGCCACCTCCGATATTCATCTGCATCACAAGCTCAAACTCTCACGCTGTGAATGCCTGGAACAAGCGCGTGACGCCGTGCGCTTAGCCAAGTCACTCTGCGAAGACGTAGAATTCTCGCCGGAGGACGCCACCCGCTCGGATCCGGAGTTCCTTTGCGAAGTGCTGCAAGCGACAATCGAGGCTGGCGCCACCACCGTCAACATTCCCGATACCGTCGGGTTCGCAGTCCCGTCTGAGTTCGCCGATCTGATTCGGACGATCCGACGACAGGTACCTGGTATCGAGCAGATAACGGTTTCGGTGCATTGCCACAACGACCTGGGTCTTGCGGTGGCAAACTCCCTCGCTGCGGTCAGTGCCGGAGCCCGGCAAGTAGAATGCACAATCAATGGCATCGGAGAACGGGCCGGCAATGCCTCGCTGGAAGAAGTTGTGATGGCCATGCGCGTTCGCCCCGACCGCTATCCGCTGCGCACGGCAGTTGTCAGCGAACAGCTTTTCCCGGCGAGCCAGTTGTTGACCGGAGTCACGGGAGTGTCGGTGCAGCCCAACAAGGCAATCATTGGCCGCAACGCCTTTGCGCATGAAGCGGGCATCCACCAGGATGGCATGATCAAGAACCCGTTGACCTATGAAATCATGACTCCGCAATCGGTGGGCGTTCCCGGCACCAGTCTCGTCCTTGGCAAACATTCTGGACGTCATGCCCTTGGCTTGCGCTGCGAAAAACTGGGCTTCCGGCTTGAGAGGCACGAGCTCGACAAGGTCTATCGTCATTTCGTCGCGCTAGCCGATGCCACGAAAACTGTCGAGGACAGCCACATCCTGGAACTGATCAGGCAGGTAAAACTGGAGCGTTCCAGCCCTATCGTCAATGTAGAATCGCCGCTCGCTTCCGTCATCAGCTCACACAATGATGACCGCCATCTGGATCCCGGTCTTGCACACGCGGATCTTTTTAAGGACGATAGCGGCCGAAACGCATCTTCCATGGCACTGGGTGCGCATGAAAATGAGCAGCAAGAGGACTATCTTTGGGGGGTGTAATGTCGGCCTAGTCGGCACAGATACAATCACAGGCATTAACCAGCAGTCAAAGGAACTTGTAACCATGATGAAAACTGGAGCGCAGATTCTGTGGGAATGCCTGGAGCGCGAAGGGGTAACTCACGTCTTCGGATACCCCGGCGGCGCCATCCTGCCAGCGTACGACGCCCTCAAGCACAGCAAGATCCATCACGTGCTCGTGCGGCATGAGCAGGGCGCAACTCACATGGCCGATGGGTACGCACGCGCCGGTGGACAGGTAGGTGTCGCCGTGGCGACCTCCGGACCTGGAGCCACCAACATGGTGACCGGCATCGCGACTGCGATGTTGGATTCTTCCCCCATCGTTTGTATTACCGGTCAAGTAGGGAGCAAGCTAATCGGCTCTGACGCCTTTCAGGAGACTGATATCACCGGCATCACTTTGCCCATCACCAAGCATAATTATCTGGTGACTCGGCCGGATGAACTGGCACGCACCCTGCGCGAAGCGTTCTATGTCGCACGCTCCGGCCGCCCGGGCCCGGTTCTCGTGGACATCACCAAGGATGCCCAACAGTCCTTGTGCGAGTTCGACTGGGAAGCCGCCAGGCCGCAGTTGCCAGGCTATCGTCCTGATCTCTCGCCCGCTCCCAGGGAATACGAACAAGCGCTGGAGTTGATCCACAACTCCAAGCGGCCGGTAATCCTGTTAGGCCACGGTGCGATCGTTTCTGGTGCAACGCGCGAAGTGCGAGATTTGGCCGAGCGTGCTGGCATCCCGGTCGCGCTCACCCTGTTGGGGCTGGGTGCGCTTCCCGCGTCTCACCCGCTCAACCTCGGCATGATGGGAATGCACGGCGAAGCCTGGGTAAACCACACCATTCAAGAGGCCGACTTGCTCATCGCGCTCGGCATGCGCTTCGACGACCGCGTCACCGGGACCTTGAAAACCTACGCGCCCAATGCCAAAAAGATCCACGTCGAGATCGATCCGGCCGAGATCAACAAAAACGTGAAGGTTGACGTGGCGCTGGTGGGCGATCTGCGAGAAGTCTTGCACGAAATATTGCCGAAAATTGAATCCATTGATCACAGTGAGTGGCTGCATCTTATCGATGGGCTGAGAGGCGACTCCGCCGTCCGCGATATTCAGAATCTGCCGGATAGCGGCCATCTCTACGCCGCGCACGTCATCAACGACCTTTGGCGGGAGGCACGAGGCAGCAACACCGTGGTCGTGACCGACGTCGGCCAGCACCAGATGTGGGAAGCACAATACTACAAGCACGAGGAGCCGCGTTCGCTGATCACCTCCGGAGGTTTGGGGACGATGGGATTTGCCCTGCCCGCTGCGATCGGCGCTAAGGTTGCGCGCCCTGACGCAGAAGTCTGGGTGGTCGTCGGAGACGGTGGCTTTCAGATGACCATGTGCGAACTCGCCACCATCGTGCAGGAGAATCTCAAGATCAACATTGCCATCATCAACAACGGCTTCCTGGGAATGGTGCGGCAGTGGCAGGAATTCTTCTACGAACGCAACTACCAGGCTACGCCGTTGCTGAATCCGGATTTCGCGAAAGTTGCGGAGGCCTACGGAATTCGGAATGCGACCGTGACGCAGCGCTCCCAGGTCGTGCCCGCAGTTCAATCGGCCCGCCAGCATGATGGGCCAGTGCTGATTAATTTCCAGGTAGAGCAGGAAGACACGGTTTATCCGATGGTCGCAGCGGGGGCCGCGTTGCACGAGATGATCCGGCGCCCGAGTCCAATTGTGGAAACTGCGGCGGACGAGTAACCAAAGCGACTAACCTAATTATGCTGAACACATTCGTTGTATACGTCGAAAACAAGCCGGGCGTGCTGACCCGGGTGGCATCGCTGTTTCGCCGCCGCGCCTTCAATATCGACTCGCTTACCGTGGGGCGCACGGAAAAGCCAGAACTGTCGCGCATGACCATCACCATCGATGCCGACCATGACCAGGCGCGCCGTATCGAAGCCAACCTGTACAAACTGGTCAACGTGCTGCTGGTGGAAAACATCACGACCGTACCGGCGCTCGTGCGCGATCTGGCCATGATCAAGGTCGCGGCCACCCACGAGGCGCGCTCCCACGTGTTGGAGTTGGCCAGTGTTTTCCGGGCGCGGGTAGTGGATGTTGCACCCGAGTCCCTGGTCATCGAAATCACCGGTGGCGAAGACAAGATCGACGGTCTGCTCGAAGTGCTCCGCCCTTACGGTGTCCTCGAAATGGTGCGCACCGGAATCGTCGCCATGCGACGTGGAAACAAATCCTCCGCCGCGCTGTCATCCCCGGAGGAAGCAGAGCAAGCCATGACAGACGACGATCTCTCGCAGTCGGTGTAGCGTTAGAGGAGTCTCATTCGAAGCAGAGCAGTTTAACGGGGTCCGCTGAGAGGAATTTCCGGAAGGATCTTGACGGCTACATACAAACCAACTGGGAGGTCGTCTCGCGCATCCCACACACTGATTCGACAAGAAACGCTACCAGAATCCTTCTTACTGCTAAGTTGAGCCTCTGCCGGTTGTGCACTGCTGCCAGCCTTCCTGCCCAAGCTCCGCTGGCCACTTCGTTCCCGGGCCCCGCACCATATCAGGCAGCGCAGCCCCAACGAGCCGCTGCCGGAAAAAAGTCTGGCAATATGGCGGGGGAGGCCCGGCCGGCGATCCAGTTCGAGAACGTTTTCGATCAGTCGAAAATCAAGTTCACCCTCAGGAACAGTGGCAATCTCCATCGGTACACGTTTGAAACTATGGCTGGCGGCGTAGCGCTGTTCGACTACAACAACGATGGTTTGGTGGATAGTTTTTTTACCAATGGCGCGGCCATTCCTTCGCTTGAAAAAATTGACCTCGCGGGCGCTTAGGGAGCGCAACTGGGCACGGAGTGTCAGCCTTTGGAATTTAGCTCTCGATCAGAACTCTGGACCCGAGAACGGCACTTGCTCCAACTGCCGAGGGGTCGTGACGATCGACGACAGGGTTTCGCCGTCCACTGTCGCTCTTAACGTGGAGTACTACATCCTGGGACATCTAGGAAAGTTTGTCCTTCCGGGCGCACACCGAATTGGCTCGAACACTCCCGGCCCGGGCAGCATAGAAGACGTCGCCTTTCAGAATCCCGATGGGTCGATCGTCCTGCTGGTGCTGAAGTCCGCTAGCACGGCTGAAACCTTCATGGCACGCTTCAAAGATCAGTCATGCCAATACACCTGCCAGTTGGAGCTGTTGCTACCTTTACCTGGAAGTAATTTAATGGAGAGTCGTAACCGTCGACGCAACGCGAGAGTGGATCGCGGCGCCAGCAGTAACGCTAGCCATTCGTTTGACTTAGTGCCGATGCCGCCCTCCCCGGGTGTTGTGATCCGAGATGCGGTTTTAAGTCCGCTTCGGGTAAAACCCTCGCTCCTTCTCCAGAAATCGCTGTATTGGTCCCCTAAGGTACGCCAAGGGACAATTCATTGTCAGATTGATCGCGCTCCAGGAGTGGCGGACTGCCACGTCCATTCCGAAGCTTGGGAATCGACTAAGTTGATCTGGAGGGTCAAACATGCGACAAATTTTCCTATTACTTTCCGTTCTGGTGCTCGGCCTCTCATGGGCCGTCGCGCAGGACAGCACATCGGGACAAACATCACGCACCGGTGCCGGCGGCCAGATGACGGTCGAAGGTTGCCTGAGTGGCTCCAACGGAAACTTCACTCTTACCGACAAGAATGGAATGGCATATCAGCTTACGGGCGACACTGCGAAGCTGACCGAGCATGTCGGCCATGAAATAAAAGTGACAGGAACATCGGCTTCGGCCGGAACTGGCGCATCAGGTTCGACAGAACCGAGCGGCACCGCCGGCAGCGCAGGCGCTGGCCAGGCGTTGCAAGTCACATCCGTAAAACACATTTCCAAGAGCTGTAAGTCCGGAGGCATGTCTCACTAGATTGCTGTGAATGAAAAAAGCCCGGCGAAATTGCTGGGCTTTTTTTCTTTGCCGATGTCGTACTCCAGCTCTTAGCGCGAAATGAGAACCGAGAACTGGTTCTTGAAGCGGCCTGCTCAGTCCGCAGGGGTTAAAGCCCTATTTTTATTGGGCCTGAACGGCACGACTGAAGCCGTGCCCTGCCCAAAAACCATTTATGAGATCAGTTCTGAGAACTGGGTACCAACTTCGTCAATGTATACTCTCCGTCTAAAAGGAGACCCGACATGCAGAGCCGCATCACCGGCACGACGATGCCTGTTCTGGAATTTATCCTCGACCCCAACGAGTCCATCATCTCCGAGGCCGGAGAACTCTCCTGGATGGGCAGTTCCATTCAGATGACGACGCACACGCAGTTCGGCGGTGGCGGCGGTCTCTTCGGAGTCATCAAGCGCGTGGCCGGCGGCGGATCTATTTTCATGTCGGAATACCGCGCCATTGGAACTCCTGGAGAACTGGCTTTCGCCACCAAGCTTCCGGGGCACATCGTTCCCATCGAGGTTTCGCCTGGGCACGACTACATGATTCACCGCCAGGGATTTCTCTGCGCCACGCCGCAGATCCTGATCGGCGTTGGTTTCCAGCAATCACTCGGTGCGGGCATCTTCGGCGGCGACGGATTCCTGCTGCAGAAAGTCAGCGGCCAGGGAATCGCATGGATCGAGTTGTCCGGAGAGTTGGTCGTTCGCGATCTCCAGCCAGGAGAGAACCTGCGCGTGCACCCCGGACACGTCGGTGCCTTTCAAGCGAGCGTCTCCTTTCAAATCACGACGGTCCCTGGCATCAAGAACATGATCTTCGGCGGCGATGGAATCTTTCTGGTTTCTCTCACCGGCCCGGGGAGAATCTGGCTGCAGACGCTCCCCATCGCCAAACTCGCCCACGCGATTGAGCGATATCTCCCTCGCGAAGCTTCCCGCCAGACGGTGGAAGGTGGCGTAGTCGGAGGAATTGTGGGCTCGATCCTCGACAACATGCGGTAGAGGGATGTAGCTATGGAATTGCTTTCCGATCTTAGACAGGTGTTGCGCAGGCTGGGACGCTCTCCGATCTTCACCGTCATCACGATCATCACGCTCGCGGCCGGAGTCGGCGCCAACATTGCCGTCTTTAGCGTGGTCGACGGGGTCCTCTTGAAGCCCCTCTCGTACCCTCACGCTGAAACGCTGGTCGGCGTTTGGCACACAGCCCCGGGTCTCAACATGGATGAAGTGAATATGGCGCCGTCGAATTACTTCATCTATCGGGAGCAGAACCGTGTCTTCGAAGACATCGGCGTGTACCAAGGCTTCTCAGTGGCGGTTACCGGACAAGGCAATCCCGAGCAAGTGCCTGCCCTCGTTGCGACCGACGGAGTGTTGCCGACGTTGGGTGTGGCTCCGATGATTGGCCGCTGGTTTAGCCGCGCAGATGACACGCCTGGAGCTGCCGATACTGTGATGTTGGATTACGGCTACTGGCAGCGACGCTTCGGCAGCGACCGGTCGATCGTGGGCCGGGCGATCACGGTGGACGGCAAGCTGCGGCAGGTGATTGGGGTGATGCCGCGGAATTTCCGCTTTCTCGGTGGCGAGCAGCCGGCCTTGATTCTGCCGCTGCAGCTTGATCGCAACAAGACGACGCTGGGCCAGTTCAGCTATGACGGAATTGCGCGCCTGCGGCCCGGTATCACCCTGGCACAAGCCAATGCCGACATCCTGCGCTTGATTCCAACCGTCTGGAGCAGTTTTCCAGCGCTGCCGGGTTTCAGCATCAACCTGTTTCAAACCGCACGCTTTGGCGCCCGGATCAGGCCGCTCGGTCAAGTCGTGGTCGGGGACGTCGGCACATTGCTCTGGGTGCTGATGGGGAGCATCGGCGTCGTGTTGCTGATCGCGTGCGCGAATGTTGCCAACCTTCTGCTGGTTCGCGCCGAAGGCCGGCATCAGGAATTGGCCGTGCGCACGGCTCTGGGCGCGAGCCGGTGGCGCATCGCCTCGGATTTTCTTCTTGAGAGCGTAGTGATCGGAATCCTTGGGAGCGCCCTAGGCCTTCTAGTGGCGTGGGGAGCACTGCGTTTGCTAATGGCGATCAATCCCCAGGGTCTGCCCCGGCTGCAAGACATCGGCATTGACCTCACCGTACTCGCATTCACACTAGTGGTATCGCTGTTCTGCAGCCTTCTGTTCGGCTCCATACCAGCATTGCGCTACGCCAGCGCCCGCATGGGCACTGGTTTGCGCGAAGGCGGCCGCACGTTGAGCCAGGGACGCGAACGGCATCGCACCCGCAACACACTGGTGGTAATCCAGGTGGGACTGGCGTTTGTGCTACTGATCTGCTCAGGACTGATGATCCGCACCTTCCGCGCGTTGACTCACGTCGATCCGGGATTCGACAGCCAGGCGGGAATTCAAACTTTTCGGCTGGCCATTCCGGAGGTCGAGGTCCCCAAGGCGGAGAACGTGATGCGGAGGGAAGAGGCAATCGCTCAAAATCTGGCGGCGATTCCCGGGGTGACGAGCGTAGCGCTGGCCAATTCTGTTCCGATGGACGGAGGGCATTGGATGGATCCGGTCTTTGCACAGGATCGCAACTATGCTGACGGATCTCAGCCTCCGCTGCGGCGCTTCAAATTTGTTTCGCCGGGATTTCTGAAGACGTTCGGGATTCCTCTGATCGCGGGTCGCGACTTCACCTGGGTCGAAACCTACCAGCGGCTTCCCGTGGCGATGGTGTCGGAAAACCTGGCGCGCGAATATTGGGGCAGTCCAGCCAATGCGCTGGGAAAGTACATCCGTGTAGGTACCAAGGACGATTGGCGTCAGATTGTGGGAGTTGCCGGCGATCTACTGGATGACGGCACGAATAAAGACGCACCCACGACCACGTACTGGCCGATTTTAATGAACCACTTCGAAAGCGATGACGAGAATGTGCGGCGGCAAGTTGTCTACGCCATCCGCAGCTCTCGCGCTGGTTCCGAGAGTCTGATGAACGACCTGCGCCAGGCAGTGTGGTCGGTGGATGCGAATCTGCCACTCTTTAAATTCCGTACGCAGGAGTATTTCTATTCAAGGTCGATGGCGCGCACGTCGTTTACGCTGGTCATGCTTGGCGTGGCGGCTGCGTTAGCGCTCCTGCTGGGACTAGTGGGACTGTATGGCGTGATCGCTTATTCCGCGTCGCAGCGCAGGCGGGAGATTGGGATTCGCATCGCCCTGGGAGCGCAGCGCAATGCGGTGACTGCAATGTTCGTCCGCCAGGGACTCTTGATGGCAGGTGCCGGAGTGGGGTGCGGCCTCATTGTGGCAGTCGCCGCAACGCGCTTGCTTCGATCGTTACTGTTCCAGGTCAGCCCCCTGGATCCGCTGACGTATGGTTGCGCCGCTTTTGCACTATGCGCGGCCGGAGCACTCGCCAGTTACATCCCGTCGCGGCGAACAGCTTCCGTCGACCCAGTAGAGGCGCTGCGCGCCGAGTAGGATTAGGCCTCGAGCGTGCTCGCGCGTCTCCGGAATTGCGGCGCAGTTGAAAGATGCGGACTCTTTGGTGTGAGGTAACCTCTACTCCACCCGGCAAACACGCACAGCGGGATTTTGATACGGACACGTGAGCCCATCGACTCTCAGTTGCTGGACCACGACCCAATTCACTCCGTATTTCTCGCGCAACCGCGCGAAATCACCGGACTGCAAATTCCTCCACGGATTCTGCGCGCGCACCTGCTCCAGCCACTCCTCAGCCAGCGGTGGAAACATGCTCACCACTCCGCCGTCCTTAACCGTGTCAGCCAACCGGCTCCGCTGCGCCAGGCAACGGAATCCGATCGCGTCCTCGCCGGGCCATCGCATGTATTCGGGATCGATGGCGAAGACTGCGTCAGTAGGAGTATTCTCGCGAATCCACACAAAGGCTTGAGCCCACGGATTCTTCGGAGCACGGCCCGGCCACTCGATATGCGCGCTGCCGGGAAACAAAGAGCGTTGCGCCAGAAACATCCCGATTCCCAGCGGCACAAAGAGCGTCAGCCATCGCCAAGCGCGATCCTTCAAGACATACTCGCCAAGAAAACCGCCGATACACACAAACAGGAACATATAAAGCAGATGGAGGCTGCGCAGCGGCTGTATCCGAGCGAGGCTCTCGAACGATGCAGGCAAGTCAACGGCGAGAGCCAGTAGAAAGTAGATCAGTCCGAACAGCACAAAGACGCGGCAGGCGCGAGCCAGCAATACTTTGTTCCGCGCCCTCGCGAGTCGCGAGAACCACCACAGCAGCACAAGAGGCGCGAAGATGCCCAGCCACTCATACCATTGCCAATCCTGAATGTAGAAGTAGGCGTGCATCCTGGCAGATTCGTGGTAGGCGGGAGATGCAGATGGCCCAAGTGGAATGCTGATAAACAAAAGAGAGCCCAGCGCGCCAGCGCCTTCAATTCGCCACCCTGTGCGGTGTTCGACCTGTTCAATAACCAGCCAGAGCGCTCCAAACGAAAAAGGAAACACCCACATCAACGGATGTACGCACGCCGCGAAAGCAATCCAAGCGAATGCGCGAAGGTATTTCTTCTCTAGAATCTTCGCCATCGCAAATACTGATGCGAAGGCGGCCATATTTCGCGGATTCAGGTACTGGTCCATGATGTACAGCGCGGTGCCTGCCACCGGTATCGTTAACAGCGCCGCGATCAGGGCCACCGATCCCCACCGCACCCGCGGACTCTCAAAGAGCAGTCCGCTCAATTGCCAGCAGGCTAGAAGCAATAAGTAGATCGATGCGACGTGCCACGCGCATAATCCGATCTCAAATGGCAGATGCGTCACCCGCAACGAAAACGCCACCAGGTTTGGAAACAGCGTCATGTTGGCATGCGAACGAAAGAATTCCTGGCCGACAGGGAACAGCGCAGGATTCAGAATCTTCTCTACGCCAGGGAGATAGATCTCGGCGTCCTCAGCAAAGGGATGGTAGCCATGCGCGAACAACGCCGCAGCGGTCAACAGCAGAAGCAGAATACCTGTTTTGTATGAGCCAGGACGGATTTTGGTCACCCGAGGTGGTACGTATCGATCCTTGTACGCAGATCAGCCTACAACAAAGCCGCTCCATTGCGGCGTCTTGGGCCGAGGTTTAACATCTAATCTACTCAAGATGGCAACTGTGACACCACCCTGCGTCACTCCTACCACGGCGTCTAAAGTTAGCGCGCCGCGTCGCATCACGATAGGCCTCAGCGAAATCCTGAATTTTGTCTTCGATTCTTTCTGCAGCAACAAGCTGCAGTTCACTCTCACGGCGCTGGCCATGGCCGTGGGCACAGCCTCAGTAATTCTGGTCGCGACAATCGGACTCACCGGCAAACAGTACATTCTTCGTCAACTGCAGTCGATCGGTACCAACATGATCTCCGCCGAGTATCAGGGTGGTTCGAACCGCATTGACTCCACGCCCGATCCCATGACCATCGAGGACGTGCGCGCGGTTCGCGAGCAAGTTTCGAGCGTCGTGGCGGCGTCGCCCACGGTAGCGCTGGTCGACCGCATCAGCATTGGGGGAGGGAAACAGAGCGACATTCTGGTTCTCGGCGTCGATCCCGAATACACGCGCGTGCGCAATCTCAGGTTGCTCGCCGGGCGCTTCTTCGACGCGGAGGACTCTTCCGGTCACAACAAGGTCGGAGTCATCACCGAGAGGCTCGCCCAGAAACTATATGGAAGTTCGCTGCCGGCCATAGGACAGATCGTCAAGCTCAGCGGCGGCCTTCCGTTCACTGTTATCGGAGTGTTCAAGGAGAGCGTGGATACGTTCGGCCAATCGGAGATTCAGGAAGACACGATGCTGATCCCGTACACTGTCAGCCGGTTCTTTACTCCGACGAACGCCGTGTACGAAATTTATTTTTCCGCGGCGACTCCGCAGGATGTGGGCCCGGCAACGGAGGCCATCAAGCGCGTGCTGCAATCGCGACATCGCGCCGAGTCCGTCTACAACGTGCAGAACCTGACGCAGCTTCTCTCGGTTGCGGGCAAGATTGCCGACGCGCTGACGCTCATCCTCATGCTGGTGGCGTTCGTCACGCTCCTGGTCAGCGGCATCGGCATTATGAATATCATGCTGGCGACGGTGACATCTCGCATTCGCGAGATAGGAATCCGCAAGGCGATTGGCGCGACGAACCGTGAGATACGCTTCCAATTCCTGGCCGAGGCAATCGTGATCTCGGTAACCGGTGGCATCGCCGGGATCGTTGCCGGGCTCGCCATCCCCTACTCGGTCCGTTTCTTCACGGACTTTCGCCTCCCCATCTCGGGGCTGTCGGCAATCATAGCGATCGTGGTGTCCTCGATTGTAGGGATGATTTTCGGGACGGTTCCGGCTACGCGGGCTTCTCAGCTCGATCCGGTGGAAAGCCTGCGCTACGAGTGAGATAAGGGGTTCGAGGTGCACTTATGTGGGGACACAGCCGCCCTGGGCTGTCCGTCGAGCGAAGCTCGATTTTTTCGGTCGGCACTCTTCGGAAATCGCCCAAAAACCACAAAGCCGGGCTGGTTGGCCCGGCTCTCCCATTTTGGAACTGGTTCGTCGGTCTTTGTCGGATCGGCAAGCCAGAATGTCTAAATCTTGGTTGTCACCGCGTCTTAATGCTCAGTCGGCTGTGCATTCTCGCACCGCAGACTCAGGATTCAGGTCAAAAGTTTCAACTCGAAAGCAGAACCCCTCGAACCTGCGTTACATCACCATCGCCAGATTCTCCAACTCGTGCTGGAGGACCGGGATTGCACAACCGGCCATTTCGACGCGTCCCGCTGCGTCGAGTGCTGCCGTGGGAGAAACCCCATAGCCACGGCCCATCAGGAACACGCGAAGTAATTCGGCGGCCTCGTAGGAATCGACCATACCACCCTGGATCAAGTCGTTCCGGAGCGCTGCCAACTCCGTCATCGTGAACCTGTCTTTGTCGTTACCCACCATTTTCTCGCTCATCATGGCCGTCATCACCTCCGATTTCGACCTTTGCCTGATTAGACTCATCGGCACCTGTTGAAGTTGCATGCAATTGGTATGCCGTAAATCCCCTGCACTTGTGGATATGCTCCTCAGGCGCATCTAGTTCTACTAACCCTTGTGAATATCGGAAGTTGCGGGAAATGCTATAGGCCTTGAGGCGGCGTAGGGATGCCCTTCGTACTCACGGGTAATCGGGAAACTGACACAATGTGTCGATTTGGGATGGCCGAGATTCAGCAGGGTGGTGGTGCGTGGACATCTGGGTTCGATCAAAGAAGGTGGCTTTGCCAGTCCCAAAAGGAAGCGTCGACCCCACTGTCGGACATGTCTTTTCTTCCAGGTGACAAATCCTCAGACATTTATTGATACAGTGTGGGGACAGACCGCGCGTAACATGGAAAGCCGCATTCCACTCCAAGCCCCTTCGTGACCACCAGCATGCGTAGCAGTTTCCAGCGCGTTGTCAGAGTAGAACCCTGAAGGGAGACTCCCCGTGAATCGATCGATCCTACGCCCAATCCTTGCCCTCCTGACGCTGACATTTGCCGGCGCCCTCGGCATTGCCCAGTGTCAAGACCAGCCTGCAGTGAATTCATCCCTGATCGTGAAAACGATCGTCCCTCACATCAATTCCATCGCCCAGCCTGGACGAACTTCGGTCGCTCCGGTGCAGGGCCAAGAAGTTCTTCCGCCCGCCTTTACCCAACCTCCGTACATCCTGGGCCCGGTTGTGGCCCCGACAACGACTGCGCCGGAAGCTGAAGAGCACGTCGCCTCCGATCCGAATAACTTTCTGAATCTGCTGGCCATGATCAGCGACTTCTCCTTAAACGGCGGTTTCAACACCAGCAAATGGGCGTTTTCGAAGAACGGCGGTACCACCTGGAGGCAAAGCTTCGTACCACGGCAGGGTGGATTTCCGGTAACGGCCGACAGCCACGTTTGGCAGGCCAACAGCGATCCGGTGGTTGCGATCGACAAACTGGGGAATGCCTACCTTGCGAACCTGTATCTGCAGGCCGACACGAAAGGCAACGTTACCAACGACGGATACTATGTCTGCGTTGCGACGCTGAAGTCAGGGCCAAGCTTCAGCAAAGCCGGATGCCATCCGGTGCGGACTTCGCTCAAGGCCTCAACGGTGTTGGAGGACAAACCATGGCTCGCGGTGGACAACAGCAGTTCCACCTTTTCGGGCAACGTCTATGCCACGTGGACGCACTTCACGGCAACTTCCAGCATGATCTTTTTCTCGCGCTCCACCAATCACGGAGTAACGTGGTCGAAGGCGATCCAAATCAACCCGGCCAGCCAGAACGGGGCGATTCAGGGATCGCAGGTGGCGGTAGGCCCCAAGGGAGAGGTCTACGTATCGTACGAGCTGTTTACCGGGACTGGCGCCACCGGCAAGCACGAGATCGCGAAGTCGACCAACGGCGGGATGTCTTTCGGCGCCGCCGTGGCGCAAACCCCGCAATTCACCAATCTGACCTTCTGCATGGATTACCGCTGCAACAGTTTTCCGGCTCTCGCGGTAAATCCGAAGACCGGTTTTATTTATGACGTTTACACGGACCAGCCGAGCGCGAATTCGAAGACCAGGTTCGTGCGTTCGAAAACGGCGGGCGGACTGACATTCACCGCACCATTGATCATTAACGATGCGGCAGCGGGCCAGCGCCTCATGCCCGCGGTTTCGTCAGACCTGAGCGGTGATGTGAACATCAGCTGGTTCGATTCGCGGCACAGTCCCACCAACCCCGACGTCCTGGATATTTTCGCCACCTACACGAACGACAACGGTGCCAGCTTCGCCAAGAATCTACAGGTGAATGCGAGCCACATTACGGCCAGCGCGAACGATTTCCTCGGCGACTACTCGGGCATTGCGTTTGGGAATTGTACGGTAATCCACTGTCCGCGCGGCGTGCCGGCGTGGACCAACGCCGGTCTCAATGAGGGAGGCAGGCTGAACACGGCATTGCTGATGGTCCCGTAAGTTCTTCGCAAATGGGACTGGGAGTCAGGGGCTCGCAATGAGCCCCGTTCTTTCGTCTTGGAATTTAGCAGAATCACTGAACTTACACGGGTTCCAGACGCTTCTCCTGCACCTGCGCCATCAGGCTTTCGAACTGCCTTTGTTCCAGACAGACGGCGTGCTGACCGTAACGAGCTTCCTTGCCCGTGACGTGCCAGTAAGGCATCCAGCAGAATTGTTTGCCTTTGCTGTTTTCCAGGACGACCAGGAATGGATAGAAGGTTACTTCTTCCTGCTCCTCTCCCATCCAGGATTCCAGCTTCTCAGGCAGCAGGGCAGAGACGACTTTGTAATCGCTGTCGCCAGCGCCTAGTTGAAAGTCGAGACTCACGTGAAGGTCGCGAGCGCCACCACATTCGGGGCATTCGTCCGGTGCGGTTCTGGAGAAGTTGTACAGCGTGTCGAAGAGCTTCTGGTGCGTCGGATATTTCTTATGACATTGAATGCAGTAAAAAAATTGCGCAGCCACGTCCGGCCCTCCTTTTCCTGGAACCGCGGAGTTCAGCCGCCAACTGCCAGTCGCCACTGCTTAAGGCTCGACCGTAGCCTCATCGACGAGCATGATGGGGATGTCGTCCTTCACCGCATAAACCCGGTAGCACTGCGTGCATTTGAGGCTTTCCGGGTTTTGGCGGTACTCAAGTGGCCGCTTGCAGGCTGGACAAACCAGCATTTCCAGGAGGTCCTTGGCAATCATGACTCGGGCATTGTACGACAGGCGCTTGGGCGGAACGTGTGACGAGGCTCACAAGGGGAG
>Ga0210403_10001922_pt1 | contig 19178 bp, 12 predicted proteins | sample IncBWC19MmetaG_FD_150863 | JGI IMG/M metagenome (GOLD analysis project Ga0210403, IMG submission 150863) | Forest soil microbial communities from Barre Woods Harvard Forest LTER site, Petersham, Massachusetts, United States - Inc-BW-C-19-M | ecosystem: Environmental > Terrestrial > Soil >... | reverse complement strand
ATCTGGCGCTTTACGCGCGTGTTGATGTTACGGTCGACGTTGAGCTTTTCGAGTTCGATTTCGAGGATGTCGCCGATGCGGTTGAGCCGCTCGATGGGGTCTACTGTTTCGAGCAAATCCTGTTTTTCGTCGACAGGAAGTTGCAGGTTTGCCGCAATGGTGTCCGAAAGGCGCGCCGGATCATCGCCCCGAGCGGCGGCGATCATGGTGTCGTAATTCAGGCTTTGCGAGAGCTTGATGAACTGCTCGTAAAGGCCGGTAATCTTCTGAACGGTCTGATCGACTTGCGGAGACGGCTCAACGCGCGTGTTCAGCAAGCGGACCGTTGCGCGGAAGAAACCTTCTTCCGATGCGATCGATAGGGCGCGGGCTCGCTCGACGCCTTCGACCAAAACCTTGATATTGCCATCGGGCAGTTTGACGCTCTGTACGATGTTCGCAAGCGTGCCGACTGCGTAGATTTCTTCCGGCTTCGGGTCATCCACCGAAGCGTCGTGCTGTGTGGACAGGAATATTTTCTTGTCGCCAGCCAGCGCTTCTTCGAGCGCGCGGACGCTGGCTTCGCGCCCGACGATGAAAGGGGTCATCTGCTGCGGGAAGATGACCATATCGCGCACCGGCATCATGGGCACGCGCTTCAATTCCTGTTTTTCGCGGTTGAACATTAGGGCCCCTGAAAAGCTTACGACAGCCCGAATCGGCCTATCCGGCCTTTTCGAGCAAACTCCAGTTGATCTCCCGGCCGCGGACCATTTCGGCGGTGACGACAAAATCGCGCACCTTGCGCTGCATCGGGAGGTGGGACATAAGCTCGAGCATCAAGTCTTCCAAAATCATGCGCAAGCCGCGCGCGCCGACCTTGCGCTGCATGGCCAGTTCGGCGACGGTTTCGAGAGCATCGTCGGTGAAACGCAGGCGGACGTTTTCAAATTCAAAGAGACGCTGGTATTGCTTGAGCAATGCGTTCTTTGGCTCGGTCAGGATGCGCACGAGAACGTTCTTGTCCAAATCGTTCATCACGCCGGCGACAGGCAAGCGGCCGACAAATTCCGGGATCAGCCCGTAACGAATCAGGTCGCCAGGCTGCACTTGCTCGAGCAACTCGGTATTGCGACGGCTAGGCGTCGAGGGCGCGGCATCGGTGTGAAAGCCGAGCGAATGGCGGCCAGCACGCTTCTCGATAATCTTTTCCAAACCAACGAAAGCGCCACCGCAGACGAACAAAATGTTCGTTGTGTCCACCGGAGTGAACTCCTGGTGTGGGTGCTTGCGCCCGCCTTGAGGGGGGACGTTGGCGATAGTGCCTTCCAAAATCTTCAGCAGCGCCTGCTGGACGCCTTCGCCGCTCACGTCGCGCGTGATCGATGGGTTTTCGTCCTTCTTGGCGATTTTATCGATTTCGTCGATGTAGATGATGCCTTGCTGTGCCTTCTGCACATCGCCATCGGCGGCTTGCAGCAGCTTCAAAATAATATTCTCGACGTCTTCGCCGACGTAACCGGCTTCGGTCAACGTCGTGGCATCCACAATCGCGAACGGAACGTCCAGCATGCGCGAAAGCGTCTGCGCGAGAAGCGTCTTGCCCGTACCCGTGGGCCCAATCAAAAGAATGTTGGACTTGCTCAGCTCGACGTCGCCCGGCTGCTTGTTCAAAAAGATGCGCTTGTAATGATTGTAGACGGCGACCGCGAGTTTCTTTTTCGTGCGGTCCTGCCCAATCACGTAGCCATCGAGAAATTGCTTGATCTCCGGCGGACGCGGCAGCCTGCGCGCGGGCGCGGCGGCCTGTTCGCGCTTTTCATCTTCAAGAATGGTCTGGCAAACGCCGACACATTCATTGCAGATGTACGCGCGTGGATAGTCCGAAGGAGAGCTAATCAGCTTTTCGACCTGTTCCTGCGTCTTATGGCAAAAGGAACAGCGCAGCGGCTCGTCTGGGTTGAATTTTTTCACTGGCGTGAAGGCCTCGTCTCCGCTGGGCTTCGACGGAGTCTCTAATCCTTATTCTAGGCCGATTTGTCCCCGGAGCAAAAGAGAAACTCGATTCACTACTAACTTTTAAGAACCAGCCTGCGAGAGCCCGCCGCCCCTGAGCGGCGTCCACCCGCTAGCGATGCTTATAAATAATCTCGTCGATCATGCCATATTCCTTGGCTTGTTCGGGATTCATAATGAAATCCCGTTCGACGTCTTTCTCGATCTTATCCACAGACTGGCCGCTGTGCTGGGCCAGTAGCTGGTTGATCACCGTGCGCATGCGCAGAATTTCCTTGGCGTGCAGGTCGATGTCGGTGGCTTGGCCGCCGAGGCCGGACATCCACGGCTGGTGAATCAAAATGCGCGCGTGCGGCAGAGCGAAGCGTTTTTTGGGCGTTCCACCGGCGAGAAGAACAGCGGCGATCGAAGCCGCCTGGCCAATACAAGTCGTGACCACATCCGGTTTAACAAACTGCATGGTGTCGTAAATTGCAAAGCCGGCCGTAATCGAGCCGCCCGGCGAATTGATGTAGAGCTGAATGTCTTTTTCCGGATCTTCCGCTTGCAAGAAGAGCATCTGCGCCGTGGCCAGATTGGCGACATGGTCGTCAATCGGCGTGCCGATAAAAATGATGTGCTCTTTCAGGAGCCGGGAATAAATGTCGTAGGCACGTTCCTCGCGGCTAGTCTGTTCGACCACCATCGGAACGAGCGTTGTGCCGCGATATTCTGGTTCTTCGAAATTTTTCATTTAAGTGGTGGAGCCGCCGGAATGTTTCACTTTGAATCTGTCGCGGCGCTTGCTGCCGCTACTGTTTTGATCTGAGCGTTCTGCGCGAGCCAGTCAAGAGTTTTGTCACTTCTCAACTTAGCTTTCATCCTATCGAGCGCACCTTGCTTTGTCAAACGAGCCCGTGCAACTTCGGCGGATTCGCCACTATGGCTGGCCATGTGCTCCAGTTCGTGGTCGACCTCTTCCTCGGTTACGTCGATGCTCTCGGCGGTCGCAATGCGGTCGATGATGAGTTCCGCTTTCACGTCGTCGGCCGCGCGTTCTTGCTGGCGCTTGCGCAACGAAACCCAGTCGACGTTTACCGCGCGGGGATCCACGCCTTGCGCCGCCAGCGAGCGCACTACCCGTTCTAGCCGCACATCCATTTGATGCTCGACGAGCGCTTCGGGTACGGGGAACTCGTGCAGTTTCACGAGTTCGGTGATGACTTTCTCGCGCTGCAGTTCCTTCTGCCGGTGATCGCGCTGATGTTCGAGGCTTTCCGAAACCTTCTTTTTCAGTTCGTCCAGCGTGGCGGCATCGCTGACGTCTTTCGCGAACTCATCGTTCAGGTCAGGCCGCTTCTTATTCTTGATGCCGAGCACTTCGACGGCATAGTTGTAAGTCTTCCCAGCCAATTTTTGATCGGGATAGTCGGCGGGATAAGCCACGTCAAACGTCTTGTGGTCGCCGATATTCGCCCCGCGCAAGTTTTCGTTGAAGGGCTCCATCGTTTCTTCCGCGCCGATGTGGCACATCACACTGTCGGCTTGCAGCGGCTCGCCGCCGCCTGCGGGGGTGCCTACCAACTTCAGTTGAACGTAGTCGCCATTTTCGACAGCGCGCCCTTCCATCGGCGCAAACGCAGCGGCCCGCTCGCGCATTTCTTCGAGAGCTTTTGTAACGTCCGCTTCGGTGATGTCCATCGCGGGCATTTCGATCGAGAGGCCTTTGTAATTCCCAAGCTCAAATTCCGGCAGGACTTCGAAGACAGCGCGAAACTTCAGCGGTTGGCCCTCCGCAAAATCGAGCTTTTCGACCTGCGGCTGCGAAACGGGTGTCAGTTTCTGCTCGGAGACTGCCTTTTCAACGCGCTCCGGAACGAGCGATTGCAGCACCTCGCCCTTGATGTCTTCCGCAAAGCGGCGGCGAATGAGCGATACAGGCGCTTTGCCAGGCCGGAAGCCAGGGACGCGCGCGACGCGCGCAAATTCCTTGGCCACACTTTCCATCTTTTTCGTTACTTCTTCCGCGGGAATCTCCAGATCCAGCTCGCGGCGGCAAGTTGCTTCAGCCATAGAACAATCCTCTCCTGGATAAATGATCAGCCAACGTTCGGGTCATTGATGAAAATACTTGCTGGTCTCGACGGCATGCGCCTCAGTGTCTTGCGGAAAGCCTAAGCTTGTCGGCCGCTTTGCGGCCGCACTTGCACTCAGAAGAGGCCAGACAGGTGAGAACTTAGCCTGCAACGCAAACTAGAGTATAGGCGAGGCGGAAGAGAGCGTCAATTCAGGTGGCGGCAGGTTAGGAGCCGCGAAAATTGATGCAGCGGAGACGCGGAATGCTGATTTTCATTATCAAGCTTCTTTCGGGGCGGCTGCTGGAAGTGGAGCCATCAAACGTTCAAAACGGCCTTTGATCCAGATGGTGACGCCAACCGTGGCCGCACAGGCAGTCCAGGGAATGATCGGTGAGATCCAGAAGAAATTCGGGGCGAAACGCAGGGCGGCAAACCAGACGAGAACCGTCAACACCCCAAAGAGTAGCGTGGAGATCCCGCCTTTGTTTTTCCATGCGGGAGGCCAGGCGCAAAGGGCCTGCATAAACTGGGCGAATGGATACGCAAGGACCAGGTCGATGAAGTAATGTTCGCCCGTGCCCATCGTGGCGCAGAAGGTGAACAGGACAAACAAAATGGTGATGCCGCGCTCCCACCACGACAGTCCGCGCGAATACCACCAGCAAAGAAGTACCCAGCCCATGTGGAGGGAGGGAATGGCGTTGCGCGGACCGCGAAGCGCGACGGGCTCAAGAACTACCCGACGCAAAATAGCAATGTCCAACGGATGCCACGGAAAACCGGCGCCCAGAAGGTGGACGGGGCCCATGGCCGGGAAAATATTGTAGAAGATGATGCCCACCGGCCCTGTAAACAGAAAAGCAGCCATCGCTGAGATAGCTCGTTCGCGCCCCCGCAGAAGTTGGCCCGAATAGACGAGGGCGATTGGAATCGGGAGGCCGAGGTAGAAAAGCTCTCCGGCTATTTTGAACCACGGCCATAGAGCGAAGGCCTGTCCCATTAAGAAAGGGAGCTGCACGCGGAGGCTTCCATCAAAATAATAAAGATAGAGGTCCAACGTCTTCGGATGGAGTTTTTCCGTCAGCTCGAGCATGTTGGAGGCGAACCATTCGGAAGTGACGAAGAGCAGGGAAGGAACGAAAGCGAAGAGGAAGAGCTTGCGGCGGTCTCCTTCCGACCAAATGGCGCGGAGTGCGAGCAGAAGAAGGCTGTTCAGGCCGAAGAAAGAAAACCAGGCCATGAAATGCGGGGTGTAGTGGAGAAAGCGGAAGTCGACGATGGCGAGTAGTGTCGTCAGACCAACCAGGGCGAGCCCGTCCGGCCACAGTCCGGAAATGCGTAGTTGAACGATGACCACACTGACGAGCGCGATCGCGAAGAACGCGGAAGACAGCGACTCCGCATAAAATTGCGAACTGGTTCCAAAGCCAGCCGCGACAGCCACACAGACAATCGTCAGAAGTACTTGTGCGGCGCGCGGCAATTTCATCTGGAAGATGATCTCCGGGTGCAGGTGGATTGAGCGGCCGCAAGTTCGGGCAGCCGGGCAGACCCTTCTCTATTTCAACACTCATCGCGGATGGCGCTGGGGCGGCGCTCAAGCGGTGTGCTCAATCCAAAAAGAGACGTAATGGGCGAAGTGTGATTCGGAGTAGCGTAACGGCGCGGATTCGTCAATCAGCTGCGGCGGTTCGGCCCAGGGCAGCGGTGAAATCGGCATGCAGCAGGCGGTGAAAGAGGTGCTCACCGGCTTCGCGGCGGACCGACAGGCGCCCGGCGACGTAAGCGCGCGAGCCGAGCCCACGCTGAACCGCGTCGCAAATCGCCATATCCTCATCCTGCACTTGTTCGCTGACGGCGATGCTTTCCTTATGGCGTACTTCGGCGGCGGCGCTGGTATCGGCGAAGTAGTAGTCGAAAATTACCGCGCAACGGTCCACTCCAAGGGGCAATACCAGATTTGTGTCCATTACGCCTTCATAGGCGTTGATCATGAAATTCGGATAGAGCCACAGATAAAATGCGCGGCCCTGGCGCGTGGCAGCGACTCCAGCTTCGGAGGACGAATCCGATGAAAGCGGGCTGGATTGCAGGCACGCGCGCTCAAAATTCTCGATCGTATATTTCGTGTACTCAATGACGCTGCTCAAACCCTTGTGCGCGTGCGGCACGTGGTAGCCGCCATCGAGATAATTGTCGACGTAAACTTTCCAGTTGCAGTTGAGCGTGTAGACGCGCCGGTCGAAGAAGTGAAGCTTATTTGCCAGATCCAGCGGCCCCACAAGCTCAGGAACTATTCCCAAGAAATCGCGCAGCGGCGCCGCGCGTCCATCCAGATTCACAAAAACGAAATTCTCCCAGGCATCGACACGCACAGAAACCAGACCATTTTTTGCACGGTCGAAGTTGCACACGCCGTCAAATTCGACCATCCCTTTGAGTGCGCCATCGATTCCGTAGGTCCAGCCGTGGTACGGGCAGCGAAATTGTTTGGCGCAACCCTGCGGTTCGGTGACCACGGCTGCGGCATGATGGCGGCATACATTGTAAAACGCACGCAACTGGCCGTCTTCACCGCGAGCGACAACCAGAGGCTCGCCTGTCAGTTCCGCAGTGAAGAATTGTCCGTTGTGGCGTACCTGATCTGCGCGGCCCACGACTTGCCACGTTGTGCTGAATGTACTTGCGCGCTCCAGAGCCGCGATGCGCTCGTCGAAATACCAGGGCGCTGGGATCGTCCAGGCTTCCTCCAGAGGATCGCGCGGATTGTAGAGGTTCACTAGGTCACCGACGCTGCGCTCCATAACCGCTCCCCTTCAGTAAATCACCTTCAGCGAAAACTGGATTTGACGTGACGATCCCGCGGTATGGCTGATGATACCGAAACCGCTGCCGAGGACGGTGTTCGACGGCAAACCAAAATTCACGATGTTAAATATATTAAAAAACTCCGCGCGAAATTGGACCACGCCCAACTCGCGGCTACCTCTTCTTCCGAAGGGAGTGTCCTTGATCATGGCCATGTCGAAATTGTGAAATCCTGGCCCGCGGAAGGTGTCGCGGCCCAATGTGCCAAAGAGTCCGTGATTGGGCCCCGTTCCGCCGGGCACATTAACGGGAATAAAAAAGAAGGAGTTATTGTCTGCGCCGCGGCCAAAATAATCTTCCCGGACATTGCGGCTCGTCGAAAAGTCTGGCATGGAAACCAAATCAGGCCGGTCCGTTCCACCGGCCCCTGCCCCTGTTTGCTGAATTCCGGAATAAACCGTAAAGGGCGGGCCCGTCGTTAGCGTCGTGATATTCAGAAACTGCCATCCTTTGGTAAGGCGGCTGCTCAGCGGCTGAAGAAAACTCACCCGGTCGAGCGGCAGCGTCTGAATCGCGCTGATTGTAAAAACGTGCGTTACATCAAACGTGGATGGCCCTTTGTCAGCGGATAGATCGCGCGGATTTTGCGGCAGAGTTTGCAGCGTTACGCCCGGAGTGCCTGCAATTCCGCCGGGCACCGCGCTGGTGTCGTCGATGGATTTGGAAAATGTATAGCTCGCCTGGAAGCTCAGACCAATCCGCGAATAATTTTCCGTCGCACTGGTTTGCAGCGAATGATAGGTGGAATGCGCGGTGGGGTTCATTATCGTCACCGGCCCGAATCCCCCGATCGCCTGGCCGCTTGCGTTGAACTCCGTGAACGGCGCAAATGCCGGGTCGGCGCCGCCGTACCCATTGGGCGAATCCACGCTGGCAAGATGGACTCCTGCTGTCCCTACATAGGCCGCACTAAATTTCACGCTTCCGAAATCGTGATCGATTCCCGCGGTAAACGTGCCGATGTAGCCGTTGCGAAAATGCCTGCCGATAACACCGGCGCTAAACAATTGCACTTCGTGGCCGGGCGTCGTTGCCGCAAGGTCGTTCTGAAATCTCTGAAGATCGATTTGTGTGTTCGCGGGGGTGTTGGCGCTCCCCGATGCGAAAATAGGTTGCCCTTGCGTGTTGTACACAGTTGGAAGAACCTCGGGCACCAACGCATTCTGAAACGGCACCGGGACACCGGGCAGGGCCGTAATGAGCGGCTGAAAGACGAGTGGAAAGTTTCCCGTGACATAATTCTCGAGCCATAGATTCGGGAGAATCGTCGTGATCGCTCCGCCCGCGTGAAGGGTCGTGTGCTTGCTCGCTGCAAAATCAAGCGAAGCCCGTGGACCCCAGCCATTACGATCTATCGGATAGATTGGCTGTGGATTGTATAAGAAAACTCCTTTAGCGCCGGGAGCATAAAACGAAGTCAGGTTGCCGGCGGCGTCAACGGCGTCAGCGACGGACGTTCTGTGCTTGGCTTCTTTGATGCGGCTGTTCAAGTCGTAGCGCAAGCCATAGTTCACGCTCAGACGGGAGCTGGCCTTCCAGGTGTCCTGAAAATAGAAGTTGTAAGCCTCGCGCCGCACACCGGCTTCATCAAACTTGTTCCCAACAGGCGTCACGCTGGCAGCCGCTGTGATTCCATACGAGAAAGGCGTCGCCGTCAATAATCCCGTCAATGAATCGGGCAACAGTTGGCCGGGCTGAATGTCGTGCTGGCCGCTCGCCGAAGGGATCAGCACAGGCGAATAAGCTGGGCCTCCCCCAAACGTGTAGATGCCGTTAGGATAAAGGCCGAAAATGGTCGCATCGCGGTTAAACCGCAGTTCGACTCCCCATTTGAAACTGTGAGAACCGCGGGTGTACGTCATATCGTGCTTTAACTGATAGACGTTTCCGTACGATCCGAAGATTGAGCCGTCCGCCGAATTGAAATTTGCGTACAGACTGTCCGCAAAAGTAATCGCGGGCTGCGTGTGATCCGTGGATGGAAAAAAGGGTGTGCTACGGATGTAGCCGAGCGAAGTCACGAAGGCGAGATGCGGAGTAACGTTGCGAGTATATCTGAGCGCCGCGCTTCGCTGATGGTCAAAAAAGTTGACCCCAAAGTTCGGATTGATGGCCGTTTGATCGGGATTCGTCGTGGGGCCGCTCACTTGATTCAGGCTGAAGCGTCCGAACAGCGCCGCTTTGTCGGAAATGCGATGATCGATCCGGATGGAAAACTGGTCGGTGTCTGTTGCGACCTTGGAAGAGGTGGCATACGTGCGCGCGCCATACGACCCCTGAGGCTCGTCGGGCAGCGGATAGCCCGCCAAGATGCCCGCGACCGCCGGACTAACCGGCACCGTCAACGTATCGCCGGGAAAAGTCGTCGTGTCGATTCCTCGTCTTTCCGGCGCGGTCGGGACGGGGAAGACTTGCGTCGTTCCGAGCACTTGCCGGAATCCTTGGTACTCGGCGAAATAAAATGTTTTGCTCCGGCCGTCGTAAACATGCGGCAGAAAAAGAGGACCGCCGTTCGTCACTCCAAATTCATTGCGCACAAACGGCGGAATCCGCCGTTCGTCACCCACGCTGGGGTGATCGAAAAAATTGCGCGCATCAAAGGCGGCATTGCGCACAAATTCAAACGCGCTGCCATGCACGTCATTCGTTCCGGATTTTGTGATGACATTGTTAAATCCCGCTGCGCCATGGCCGATTTCCGCAGCCATCACTCCGGAACTCGATTGCACTTCCTGAATGGCATCGACGTTAAAGTTGGAAAATGTCGCGCCGCCGAGTTCCGGGTCGGTTGCATCCGCGCCATCCATGGCAAACACCGAAGCCGAACCTCGCTGTCCATCCACCGCAAACTGCTGGGTGAAGTTCGCCGCGCCGTTGGTATCCGTCATGGTCCCTGCCGCCAGCAGCAATAATTTGCTGAAGTCCCGTTCATTCAGCGGCAAGCTCGACACTTCTCCGCTCGAGAGGTGCGCCCCGCCGCTGGCCTGCGCAGTATTGGCCTCTCGATTGGCTGAAACAGCGATCGTCCCGTCTAGCTGAGAAAGTTCCAGCGCTGCGGGGAGAGTCTTCCCGGTTTCCACAATCAATGGATCTGTGGCGTTATAGATCTTGCCCGCCAAATTCACGGAGAGTTCGTAGCTGCCCGCTGCGAGAACCTCGAACGAAAACTCGCCAGTCGCCGAGGTCACAGCCGCATAGTTGCGTTCACCCGATTTCTCATGCAGCTTTACGTTTGCCCCCGCGATGGGCTTGCCACTTTTGTCGCGCAACACTCCTGTCCAAAAAGGCGCCGGTGATGTACTTCCCACGGGAGCTATCAGAAGCAAAACAAGCAGGCTAATCAGCAAGTGTTGGAACAAGCGCGTGCCAGGAAAAAAGGAGCCGCCCCGCTTGCTGCTGTTCAGGCAGACTAGTAGTTGGGCATTCTTTACCGATACTCGGGAATTCAAGATAAGGCCGATCTGGCTAGCATGTCCCTGGAACCGTCCCGGTGTCTCCTAACAGACCATTTGCATTAGAGATGTTCACCACGCAACACCCATTGCGTTTCATGCCTGCTCCTTGGAAGGGGGCGCCTGGCGAGAAAAAGCGCGGTTCTTGCCAACACCTTTCATACCGCGAAATCGAGAGGAATTAAAGAACAATTGGACTGCGGGCGTTATTGCTCTCCAGGCTGTCGAAGAACGCGGCACTTCGCTCTCTTTTCAAAAAAAGATGCCGCGCAGGGCCACACATTCTATTTGTTGGCTATTTGTGGGCAGCCACCCTTTCGTCCCCGTCCCGGCCTTCCGCTAGAAGCGCGCTTGTCAGCAAGGTCAGGCAACCCCACACGCCGAGTTCCCACCAAAATTGTTTTCGTTCCACGAGTTCCGAATTCAGAGCGTCGCTCATCGCTTCGCTGGCATCCTCGGCCTTCGCGACATACAGGTCGTTGGCGCGTTGAAGTTCTTCTATCGCTTTCAGGTCCTCGGGAGCAGCATGCAAATCTCGTTTCGGGAGACTGGCGAGGCGGGCATTCGCTTCTTTTTGAGCATTCAGAGCCCGCTGCACCTTCACTTCCGTCATGGCGTTGGCTGCCGACCATTGCAATGCCGTCCCGACTAGCACGGCCGTCAAAGCAATCCAGCACGCGAGTACTGTGTAGGCCAGAAATCTATGCAGGTTCATGCTCGCACCTTTGCCCCGCGGCAATTTCACGCGGAATGAAATGGATTCTTGAGCCCACGAAAGAGGCAGGCAAATTGGAAAAGACCAATCAAAAACGCTGGTGCGGAAGGAGGGATTTGAACCCCCACGGCCTTTCGGCCACAAGATCCTAAGTCTTGCGCGTCTGCCAGTTCCGCCACTCCCGCAAGTGGATTAACTCACTGATTGTATAGGCTTTTGCCGATTCTGTCTTTTTACGATTTGTAAATAGACATTCAGGATTGCGAGCGGCGCTAACGTCTTGTGTTTTTCGCGTGTGGAAACAGGGCGACGGGCCAACTTAACACTAAAGGAATGGCGCGAGCAGCCGATAGACTTCTTGACGAACCAAAGTTACGTGATTCTGTGTCGGCAATCATTGGAGGAAATTAATAATGTCCATTTCTGGAATTTCAGGGAGCAGCTTTCTCGCTGACAATACGTCCACAACCGTTCGAAACAAGTTCCAGCAGATTAAGCAGGATTTTCAGCAACTCGGTCAGGATCTAAAATCTGGCAATTTGACCCAAGCGCAGAGCGATTTCACCGCGCTGCAGCAATTGCTGCCAGGCCAGCAACAGAGCTCCACAACCGCCACCCCGAGCGCCACAACCACCACGCCAAGCCCCTCACAGTCTACCAATCCGCTTTTGCAGGCGATTTCACAGTTGGGACAAGACCTGCAATCCGGAAATCTCGCCGCAGCCCAGTCGGACTTCACGACCCTTCAGCAGGATATTCAGCAGCAGCAGGGAACTCAGGGAACAGGCTCGACTCATGGGCACCATCATCATGGGGGGCACTCGCAAGCCTCCAGCCAGCAGAGTGAAGTCTCATCGCTGTTCGCAAGTTTGGGCCAGGCGCTTCAGTCTGGCAACATCGCGTCTGCACAACAGACTTACAACACGCTGCAGCAGGACTTCTTGAAGTTCAGCGGCGGCGCCTCTTCTTCTGGTGCCAGCGCTTCCGCACCTTCACTTCGAGCAACACCGGCTTGAACGTGTCTGCTTAATAGGAAACGCGGCGAGGCGGCGCAAACTCCGGACGCACTTCGTTTACATCGCATCCGCGCGAATGTACGTTTCGCGTTCGCTGCGTATGTAGTCGCTGCATAGTTCGAGCAAATCGCACGTCACAAACTCTCCCGCCACTTTTTTGCGCCACCTCATATCGGAGTCCGTGTTATCCAGCAGCTTGGCGATCCGAGCCGCAAGTGGTTCTCCAATACACCAGGAATCGGCCTTCGGCCGCTGCCTTCGGTAGCGGCAGAAAGGCACTGGATTGTGCCCCACTTTGAGGAGCATAATAGCTAATAAGAAGTATGTCGTTTGGCCAACCCCGCGGCCGACGCTGACGCCTTCCGTCAACTGGCGTCTTCGCGAGGCCCCGCTGCGAAAGAGGGCAGCGCCATGATCATTCAAGAGCAGGGCGACCAGCTCATCCTGATTCGGCAGACTGACCATGCCATGTTGTCGGGCTTTTTTGCGCGCAACCTCGGGAACAAACTCTTCAGCCGCCCTGAGCCCTTTGAATCCTTCTGCTTAGCGGCCGCCGAGCATGATAACGGCTGGAGCGAATGGGAACTGCTGCCGCAGATCGACCCCAAGACATTCACACCTTATAACTTCATGTCTATTCCGACTGAGGAGCACATTGCTCTTTATCAGCGCGGTATCGAACGCGTGGTCCGAGTGGACCACTACGCTGGACTCCTTGTGAGCATGCATTGCGCTGGCCTCTATGACCGGACCCGCGCCACGATGCCAGGTTTTTCCGCGAAGTACGTCAAGTCCAGCGAATCACAACTAGTCTCGGACTTCCTTCAACGGCTTCGACTCCAGCAACTGCGGCTTAAGGTCGATCTTCGCGCCGATCCCGTCATGAAAGACTACGCGGACGATCATTCTCTACAAGCGAATTTGCAGCGGCTTGAAGCGCTGGATCGTCTTTCTCTCTATTTCTGTCTCGCCCCGCTGGATGGCTCTACCATTGACGCTGTACCCGTGAATGGCAACGGTACGGAAGCAGATTGGGACTTGCAGCCTGCGGGAAGCAGTCTTGTAACGTTGCAACCCTATCCTTTCGCAAAGGATCCGCTCGAAATCAGTATTCTTGCGCGGCGCGTTCCCAAACGGCCCTACGCCGACGAAAACGAGTTTCACAAGATCCTGGCGCAGGCTCCCTATTATGCGATCAACTTCACTGTGAGCGCGGATGGCGCGCGCATTCTATCCCGCTCCGCCGTCGCTTAGTCCGTCCGCTTGTCGCCCCCGCAATTCTATCCTCCGCTCAATCCAAAGTTTGTCCGCGCGTCTCCGGCAAAGCCAGCGCGAGCAGCGCCGCCATCAAGAAGGCTCCCGCCTGCAAGAAAAACGCCGGGCCAATTCCGTAACGCAGCGCCAACGCTCCCACAGCAAACGGCGCCACCGCGGAAAGTCCGCGGCCGATGTTGTAACTCAATCCCATCGCGGCGGCGCGAATCTCGCCGGGAAAAAGTTCGCTGGCAATCGCCGCGTACCCCGAGAAATAACCTGTTCCAAAGAAAGCAACGAAGGGCCCAAGCACCAGCAGCCAGAATGGACTTCGCGACATTCCATAGATCGGCACCAGCGCCGCAGCGATGAGTAAATAGAGAAAGTACGGCTTTCGCCGCCCAAACGCATCCGAGAAAAACCCGAATGACGCATAGCCGAGCCATTTGCCGACGCAAAGAATCAAAAAAAATGTGGTAGCCGTAGCAAGGCTGAGCCCGCGTCCACCTTTTTCGGGTGGTCCAGACAAATACAATGGAATCCAGGTAAACAATCCCCAGTACCCGAACATGCTGCACGCGTTCATCGTTGTCGCCAGTATCCCGTTGCGCAAAACGCCTTTTTCCAGAAGCCTGTGCAGCGACACTTTTTCTTTGCGCGCATGCCGTTGTTTCCACAACTCCGGTTCCGGAACGCTGCGTTGAATCCAAAAAACTAGAAAGGCCGGTAGAACGCCGACAAAAAACACCGGCCGCCAACCGAAATTCGGCAGGATCAGCGCAACGACAAGCGCAGCAATCGCTTCTCCGATCGCGTACGCCGATTGCATCAATCCGAGTGCTTTCCCGCGATGCTCCGCACGCCACGTCTCCGCAATTAGCGCGGCAGCCGCCGTCCATTCCCCGCCCATGCCCAGCCCCAGTACAAACCGGCATGTCGCCAGTTGCGGAATCGTATGCGTGAACCCGCAGGCCGCGCTTGCCAGTGCGTACACCAGAATCGAGGCCATGAGCGCTCGCGTCCGCCCGATGCGATCGGCGATCACGCCAAACAGCAGGCCTCCGATGCCGGATGCCACCAACGTCAGCGAATTGAGCAAACCCGCCGTCCGCGTGTCCATCGTGATTTCGCGAATCAAGTACGTCAGCACGATGGAGTACAGCATCATGTCCATCGCATCCAGCATCCAACCGAGCCCGCCGGCAATCAGCGAACTTCGCTCTGGCTGTGTCGCGCCTTGCAGCCATCGAAAGTGAAAGCTGCTGAGGAGAGTTCCAAACCTGGATGTGCCAGCTTGAACAGTGGCTGGGGTTTCAGAAGAAGGCGGGGTCGTCACGCCGGGATTGTACCCAAAAGCACTCCTCCGCGCGTCAGGAACTAATCAGGAACTTAGCAACGAATATCCACACACAGTTTCTGGCATGGACCGCACGGCTGGGTGTACTATTCCGTTCCGCGCTTTACTATCGGCCGTAGTTCCGATGCAACAAATGTTTCTCTGGGGGCGATAACGATGAGTGGTTTGAAACGCTGGACGGTTGGTTCTGCCGTTTTCCTTACGTTTTTTTTTCTGGGGCTCACTTGCGCGCCTCTCCGTGCGCAGACTCTTGATGAAAACGCCTTGAAGGGCATGAAGTGGCGCCAGGTCGGCCCCTTCCGCGGCGGACGCGCCCTCGCCGTATCCGGCGTCGCCGGTGATCCGCTCACCTATTATTTCGGCTCTGTCGCCGGTGGTGTTTGGAAAACCACCAACGCCGGCAACACCTGGACGCCCATGACCGACAAGACCGGCATCATGTCTGTCGGAGCTCTCGCCGTCGCTCCCTCCGATCCAAATGTGATTTACGTGGGCACCGGCGAATCCTGCTGGCGTGGAAATATCTCCTACGGCGACGGCATGTACAAATCCATCGACGCCGGAAAGACCTGGACGCACATCGGCCTCGAGGACAGCCGCCACATCTCAAGAGTCATCGTTCATCCAACCAATCCGGATATCGTATTTGTCGCGGCGATGGGCCATGCCTACGGCCCGAATGAAACGCGCGGGGTCTTCCGTTCGGCCGATGGCGGCAAGACCTGGCAAAAAGTTCTCTTCAAGGACAACAAGACTGGCGCGATCGATCTCACGTTCGATCCCGCAAATCCTCATATCCTCTTCGCCGCTCTTTACGAAGCGCAGCGCTATCCCTGGACCGCGGTCAGCGGCGGCCCCGGCAGCGGCCTCTACAAATCCAGCGACGATGGCGCCACCTGGAAACGTCTCGAAGGCCACGGCCTCCCGACCGGCGTGCTCGGCCGGATCGGTGTTTCCGTCTCAGGCGCCGACGGCAATCGCGTCTACGCCATCATCGAAGCCGAAAAAGGCGGCATCTATCGCAGTGACGACGCCGGTGATTCCTGGCAACTCCTCAATCCCGAGCACCGCTTCACGCAGCGCGCCTGGTATTTCCATCACATCTTTGCCGACCCCAAGAACGTCGACACCGTTTACGTACTGAACACCGCCGTCTACCGCTCCACCGACGGCGGCCACTCCTTCGGCTTCGTTCGCTCTCCTCATGGAGATAATCACGGCCTCTGGATCGATCCCACGCATCCCGAATGGATGATCAACTCGAACGACGGCGGCGCCACCATCTCTCACGACAACGGCAAGACCTGGACCACCCAGGCGAATCAGCCAACCGCGCAGTTCTATCACGTTGCCACGGACAACGCTTTCCCCTATCGCATGTACGGCGCTCAGCAGGACAATTCCACGGTTGCCATCGCCAGCCGCGGCGATGGTGGAGTCATTGACCGCACGGATTGGTACGACGTCGGCGGCGGCGAAGCAGGCTACGTCGTTCCCGATCCAACGAACGCTGACATTGTGTACGCAGGTTCGTACGACGGTCTCATCACCCGCTTCGACAAAAAGACCCGCCAAATCCAGGACATCACTTCCTGGCCGCTAAATCCCATGGGCTCCGGCGCAGCCGACCTGAAGCATCGTTTCCAATGGACCGCGCCAATCATGATTTCACCGAACGATCCCAAGGTCGTCTATCACGGCGGCGAAGCCGTCTTTAAGACCACCGACGGCGGCATGAATTGGACTCCGATTAGCAAAGACCTCACCCGCAACGATAAAACCAAGCAGCAATCCTCTGGCGGCCCACTGACGCAAGACAACACCAGCGTCGAGTACTACGACACTGTCTTTGCCCTCGCCGAATCGCCTATCGAGAAAGGCCTCATCTGGGCCGGCACCGACGACGGACTCCTGCACGTTACGCGCGACGGCGGCAAAAACTGGGAAAAGGTGACGCCCAAAGAGTTCGGCGAGTGGAGCAAAGTCAGTATCATCGAAGCCTCGCCCTTCTCGGGAGGCACCGCCTACGTCGCCATCGATCGCCACCTGCTCGATGACTATCATCCCTACCTTTTCAAAACCGCCGACTACGGCAAAACGTGGACGAAAATCATGACAGGCTTGCCCGACAATAGTTACGCCCACGCCGTCCGCGAAGATCCCAAACGGAAAGGCCTGCTCTATGCCGGCACGGAAAACGGCATCTATATTTCTTTCGACGATGGCGTCCACTGGCAATCGTTGAAACTCAATCTGCCCACCACGCCGATTCACGACCTCACCATCAAGGATGACGATCTCGTCGTTGCCACGCATGGCCGCGCGTTCTGGGTTCTCGATGGCATCGCGCCTTTGCGCCAGATGAGCGCGGCCGCCTCAACGGACGAAGCGCATCTGTATCAGCCATCCAGCACTGTCCGCTTCCAAGGCCCTGGCTTCACACTCCCCGCCGGAGTTCCAGTGGGCTCCAATCCTCCTGCCGGCGCGGTCATCAACTACTCGCTGAAGTCCGTGCCCAAGGAACAGATCACTCTCGAAATTCTCGACTCCAAGGGAAAGCTGATTCGCAAGTACTCCAGCAAGAAATCCGCCGAAGGTGCTTCACCCGACGAGGAGGAATTCGGCTTCAGCAGGCCCGGCGAGGAGCTTCCTGCGGAAGTCGGCCTGAACCGCTTCGTTTGGGATTTGCACTCCGAAGCGCCAACCAAAGTCCCCGGCGCGGTTGGTTGGGGTGGCCGCCCCGAAGGTGCCATCGTGGTTCCCGGCACCTATCAGCTCAAGCTGACCGTCGCCGGAAAAACTTCGACGGCCAGCTTCGAATTGACTAAAGATCCGCGCGTCTCTGCGTCGCAAGCCGACTTCGACAAGCAGTATGAGCTTGCCATGCGCATTCGTGATCGCGTCGGCGCAGGCGACGAAGCCGTGAACCAGATTCGCAGTGTGCGCAGCCAGCTCGATGCTCTGAAGAAGCGCCTCTCCGCGGACACCAGTGCAAAGCCGATTCTCGACTCCGCGGACGCCCTCATCAGGAAAATGAACGCCGTCGAAGAAAAAATCATCCAGCCGAAATCCAAGAGCGGCGAAGACCCGCTGAACTATCCCATTCAAGTCGCCGACCAGCTCGCGGCGTTGCAGGGAACCGTGGAAAGCGCTGACACCGCTCCCACCGCCGCTTCCTACACCGTCTTCGAGGCACTCAATGCGGTCCTCGAGAAGCAATTAGCCGACTGGCGCGAAATTCAATCGAAGGATCTTGCCGCCCTCAACGCCGCAATTTTGAAAGCCAACATTCCGGCAATCGCGCCCACTGCGCAAAAGCCGGAAACAGAAGGGAAGTAGCACGCCACAGTGGTGAGATAGAACACGCTTGAAAGGAGGACGCTCCGCCGTTCTCTTTTCAAGCGCCACTTGTCTAGGTTACTGAGCCTTTACAAATTCCATTGCTCTCCCATCCGGCTTTTGTTACTCTCCGCGCACAGTCGAACCCTCCGGGAGGTGTATTCATGGCATTTTGCAAAGCGTGCGGTCAAGATGCAGGTCAAGCAGCATTTTGTCCCAAGTGCGGCGCACCCCAAAGCGCCTCGCAGCCCACTTATCAAAGCGCCCCACCTAGCGCGGCGCCCTCCGCACCTGCCGCAGGCAGCGCTCCCGCCGCGGAATATCCCACAGCTGGCATGGAAGAAAACATCGCCGGCTTGCTCTGCTACGTCTTCGGATGGGTCAGCGGGCTGATCTTCCTTCTGATCGACAAGCGGCCCTTCGTGAAGTTTCACGGCGCCCAATCCATCGCATTGAATATCTGCTTCGTCGGCATTTGGATCCTCTACGTCATCTTCAGCTTTTTTGTCACCATGGTCTCGGCCATGCTGCATTTCCCTATCGGATTTATCAGCTTCTTCCTGCTCCCCGTGATTGGCCTCGCCTTCCTTGCTACGTGGATTTTTATGATGTTCAAAGCCTACAGCCACGAAAAGTTCAAGCTTCCGATCATCGGCAACATGGTCGAGAAAATGGTCGGCCAGTAGCCGTCACCGTTTTCTCAGTCTCCCTTTGCGAGCCGCTCGGTACTCCTGGGCGGCTCTTTTTTTGGTACTTCTCATCCGCGCTTTCCTCTTGACTTCTTTTTCGCCTCACTCCACCCTAAAAGGCTTTCCTCCTGGTCTTGCAACACAGGAAAAAACGAAAGGCTCCATCGCACAAACATGACCCGAGTCCGGCTCTGCTTCCATGACCGCTGTTTTGATGGGACCGCTTCCGCCGCTCTCTTCTACCGCTTTTTCAAGGAAAAGTTCGATCCCGCCGCCGAGTTTCATTTCACCGGTATGACCCATCGCGCTCAGCAGCCCTGGACTCCCGGCCTCTTCGACGGCGACGAAAACGCCATCGTCGATTTCAAGTATTCAAACTCTCCAAAAGTCACCTGGTGGTTCGACCATCATCAAAGCGCGTTTCTCAATCCCGCTG
>Ga0210403_10001921_pt1 | contig 19181 bp, 18 predicted proteins | sample IncBWC19MmetaG_FD_150863 | JGI IMG/M metagenome (GOLD analysis project Ga0210403, IMG submission 150863) | Forest soil microbial communities from Barre Woods Harvard Forest LTER site, Petersham, Massachusetts, United States - Inc-BW-C-19-M | ecosystem: Environmental > Terrestrial > Soil >... | reverse complement strand
CGATGGCGGCGCGCCGGCGAGCGGGATCGTTTTCACCGAAGACATCACGAAGATTTCGGATTAGCAAGGTCGATATGCTGTATGGCATGGCTTGTCTCCTCTCGGCATCGAGTCCGGCTTGCGATATCTCGACCCGGAACGGCTCTATTGGCTCGACGAGGGCTACGCATCGCCACAAGATGACGACGTCTCGAGCAATGTGTCGAGCACTGCGGGCCACCGATGCTCGAAGTCGCCGTCCCTTTGGAGTCCGCGCTTTAATAGAGCTTGGATTCGCTGCTGCGTTTCAGGCCAAGTCAGCGCGGTCTCAAAAGAAGTGATGGCGGCGAGGAGCCGGTCGGCGGGCGGTAACGAGACATGGTTGACGAGATTCTTCGCCGCGGCGATGGCGCGCCGGTCGAAGGAGGCGATCCGGCGCGCGAGCGCGTCGACGAAGCCGTCCAGTTCGGCGTCTGGAAGCGCCCGGTTGACGTATCCGTATCGTTCTGCGGTGTCGCCGTCGAAGTCGTTCGCGCCGAGGACAATTTCGAGCGCCCGGCCGCGCCCGACCAGATGTGGGAGGCGTTCCGTACCGCCACCACCTGGATGCAATCCCACCCCAACTTCGGGTTGGCCGAGTCTCGTGTTCTCTCGCGACGCGAAGCGCATGTCGCAGGCGAGGACGAACTCGCTGCTCACACCCCGGACACAGCCTCGGATCTTCGCGATGCTGACCACCGGGGACTTGGTGAGGCGCACGAACGTATCCATCAGGATCGGGAGGCCCGAAGCCCCGACAGCAGTCATGATGTTCCCTATCTTGCCGGTCAAATCAAAGTGGGCAAGGTAAAACTCGGGGTTCGCGCTTTCGAATGCGACGACCCGCAGGCTCGGGCTGGCGTTCATTCGCGCGAGCAGATCCTGTAGGGCTTCGAATATGCTGGCGTCTACGATGTTGAAAGGCGGGTAATCGAACACAACCCTCCAGTACGCGGGCGTTTCCTCGATCACCCGCACGTGCGCCGAAGAATTAGTGTTAGCCATATGTTTCTCCCTTCTTAGACCTCGAAACCGCGGGACGGCGAGGTGATCTTCTTCCCTTCATAGGAACGCATGCGCGCGAGTGCAGACTTGCTGACGCATAACTTCAAGAAGAGATTTCGTTCAAGCGCAAGGTCTTGCGCCAGCGGCGTCTCCGTGGCGTTGCGGACGAGACGTTTAATGTTTTCGATTTCATCCTTTCTCCTTATCTTCTTATACTGTCACTTCTAAATGGACATTGTCTGCCCAAAAAACTACTTATAGCTCCTCGCTTTTGCAACCATCTCAGAAAGCATTCGCTGGCCCAACCGAGTCTCAAACGCTCGCTGGGTGTCCTCCAGCAGCTCTACCATTGCCTGTTTATGAGTGCAGCTCGTTCGGCAAGTCTTTTCTTTTGGATACCCATGAATCGAAAAAACAGGGGGCACCTCTACCGCTTTGTAAATCTCTAACAGACTGATCTTATTTGCTGGCCGCGACAGCGATGAAAAACCATTGCGGCCGCGAGATGTCACCACCAGCCCCGCTTTGACAAGTTTGGACAGCACACTGCGGACTTGCGAATCATGTGCCCGCACGCTTGCCGTCAAATGTGCTGACGTGACCTGTTCACCGTGATGGTCGCCAAGCGCTGTCATGATGTGAACACCGACTGAGAATTGGTTGTTAATCCTCGACATATTGTCATAATACATGTAACAGTTTACGGCAAGGGCAAAATTTAGGGGGACGGTCTTTAATTTATGCGCAGTGCAACAATTAAACGGTGCTCCTGGGTCAGCGTCGATGATCCGCTGATGCTCCAATATCAGTCCTGCTCGCTGCCAGTATCTGTCATCTCCTCAACGACACCGTGCAGTCCCTTCTTCCCGCTCTTTATCCTCTGCTCCGAAACACCTTTTGCTTTGTTGGTTCCCCCCAGCCCTGGCGGGCGGCATTATTCGTTGCGTTATCCAGCAAATTTTGTGGAGTTCCTTTTTTTCGCGGAGAGTTGGCCTTCCATTCGCGTTCGGCGAGGCCGTACGTTAGGATGAACCTAGCCCATCCGGATTCCGGGGATGCACCAGCGAAAGGAAATGGGAATGAAACGGGGATTTCTTGCCGCTCTGCTCGGCGCCATGGTGTTGTTCGGGGTCGCTTGTAAGTCGAAGACCGACGAGAAGGAAGCGATTCGAGCGGGAGTGATCAAGCACCTTGCGGCGTTGAACATGCTGAACCTGAACAATATGGACGTCAAGGTGACGCAAGCCACGGTGAATGGCAATCAGGCTCAAGCGCAGGTGGAGATTCGAGCGAAGGGCGGCGATTCCAGCGGCAACGCGATGCAGATTGGCTACGCGCTCGAAAAGCGCGGCGAAGAGTGGGTGGTGCTGAAGAGCACGGGCATGGGCGGCGGGATGCAGCATCCGGGCCCGGGGGAAGCGCCGCCGGCAGGAACTGCGCCAGGTGCCATGCCGCCGGGGCATCCGAACGTTTCGGGGAGCAGCGGTCAGGCGCCGGGTACGCATCCTGATTTCAACGCCATCTTGCACAGCGCGCCGAGCCAGCAAGCGAACCCGCCGGCGCAACCGCCACCTTCAACCAGCAAGCCTTAGTTCAGGCAGGGACATCATTAGTATTTGAGTGGATTCATCGGCCGGCCGATCGCGGCGTAAGCGAATCGTGTGATCTACGTTGCTTTGCCAGATTGAATCCCCCTACACCGTCTTGTCTTTTGAGTTGCAGAGGGATTCGAGATTGCAGTCGGCGCATTTGGGTTTGCGGGCGGCGCAGACGCGGCGGCCGTGCCAGATGAGCTGGTGAGAGAACTTGATCCACTTGTTTTCGGGGATGACTTTCATCAGGTCCTGCTCGATCTTTTTGGGGTCGTCGTTGCGGGTCAGGTCGAGCCGTTGCGATAAGCGGATGACGTGCGTGTCCACGACGATGCCACTGGTGATTCCGTAGGCGGTTCCGAGCACCACGTTGCCTGTTTTTCTGGCGACTCCAGGCAGCGTGAGAATTTCTTCCATGGTGCGCGGGACTTGGCTGCCGAATTTTTCAATCAGCCCCTTGCTGGCGCCCATGATGGATTTCGTCTTGTTGCGAAAAAAACCGGTCGGGCGGATTTCCTTTTCGAGTTCCGCAGGAGAGGCATACGCGAAATCCTCCGGCTTCGTATATTTCTTGAACAGTTCCTGAGTGACCTGGTTGACGCGGACGTCGGTGCACTGCGCCGAGAGAATCGTGGCGATCAGCAACTGAAACACGTTGGAATAATTCAGCTCGCAGGTCGCATCCGGATAAGCCGCATCCAGCCCGGCAAGAATCGCGGCCACACGCTTCGGATCGGTCCCCGCCGCGGCTCCCGTGGTTTTCTTGGTTGCCGGTTTCTTGCCCTGGGCTGTCTTTGCAAATTTCTTTTTGCCAGTCTGCACTTTTTTCTTTACTGCCATCTCGGCCTCTCTGTGAACTCTGTGAATCCTCTGTGCCCTCTGTGTTGAAATCTTTCTTTGTCCTACTCCAGCACTTCCAATAATCGACGGAATGCCTTGCCGCGATGGCTGTGCTGGCTCTTCTCCTCGGCGCGCAATTCCGCAAAGGATTTGCCCAGCGGCGGAAAGAAAAACACCGGGTCGTAGCCGAAACCATCCGACCCGCGCGGAGCATCCAGAATTTCCCCGTCCACCTTTTCCGAAACGACCGCCACCGCGCGCCCACTCCGAACGGCAGCGATGACGCAAACGAAGTACGCGCTTCGGTTGGCTCCCTCGAGCCCCTTCATTTCGAAAAGCAGTTTGGCAATTTTCTGCTCGTTGCTGGCCGCGGGCCCAGCGTACCGGGCTGAAAACACTCCCGGCGCTCCCCCCAGCGCCGGCACTACCAATCCTGAATCATCAGCGAAGACGATGCCATCACTCTGGCGCGAATAGTAGAACGCCTTCCCAGCGGCGTTTTCCGCGAAAGTCGGAGCCGATTCTTCAAACTCAGGAAATTTCGAATAATCCGGCAGCAGTTCCAACCCCCAATTTCTGCCGCAAGCCTCTGCGAGCAACCGAAACTCTTTCAGTTTTCCCGTGTTCCCCGAAGCAAGATAGAGTTTCCGCGCTTCCTTCGTGTCAATCATGGATTGCGGTGAGGTCGGCACGAGATAGGTTCCATCAGACTATGTTTATCGTTTGCGACCCAGGAATTTTGCGGGCAGCACCGTGCGCTGTTCTTCGTTCAAGCGGCGAATGCCGGCCGCCGCGAGCGCCAGCAGGTCCTGCATCTCGGCGCCGGCAAAGGGCCGGCCTTCCGCGGTTGCCTGAATTTCCACGAAATCGCCGCTCCCGGTCATGACCACGTTCATGTCCACTTCCGCGCGCGCGTCTTCTTCATAGCAAAGATCGAGCAGCGAAATATCGTCCACGATTCCAACGCTCGTCGCGGCGACCGAATCGATCAACGGGGAAGTCTTCAGCATCCCCGCGGCAACCATACGTTCCATGGCCAACGCCAGCGCCACAAACGCCCCGGTGATGGAGGCCGTGCGCGTACCGCCATCGGCTTCGATGACGTCGCAATCAATCCACACGGTGCGTTCACCGAGCGCTTCCTGATCCGTCACGGCGCGCAGCGAACGCCCGATCAGCCGCTGAATCTCCAGTGTCCGCCCGCTCTGCTTGCCCCGGGCGGCCTCGCGAGGCGTGCGTTCTTCGGTTGCGCGCGGCAACATCCCGTACTCGCTGGTGACCCAGCCCTTGCCGCTGCCTTTTAGAAAGCCTGGCACGCCGTCCGCGACGGTGGCGGTGCTGATCACCCGCGTCTTTCCCAGTTCAATCAACACGCTGCCTTCCGCCTGGGAAATAAAGTCCGGCGTAATCTTCAAGCTGCGTAACTGGTCGGCGTGCCGCCCGTCGCTCCGCATTGCAAGCCTCTTTTCCACTTCGCGAAAACTTTCAGTGGTCTTGCTACCGCTTCGTCGCCCTGCGCATACTATCCACGGCCCTGCGTATCGGTGCAGGCAACTTGGAGCCCGGCGGCGACGGATTATCCAGCTGTGTGCCCGCCGCATCCTTCGCGTTCACGCGGAACAACTGAGTCAGGTCCACGTGGCCCGCCAGCGTATCCGCTTCCTGGCCGTGAATCAAAATTTTCAGGCGGAGCACCTGGGGCACATTGTCTTCGAGCGTTCGAAGGATCGACTCCACGGCCAATTGCTCGCTCTGAATCCCCGAAGGAATCGAGGTCCGGACCTCGTCGGAGAAATCTGCGATCGCCGTCCCGTCGGGCAAAATGTAAAACGCCAGCAGCGCCGCATCCGGGGGCAGCGTGCGGGATTCGGCATCCACTGGCCCCGCCAGCAGCGTGTTCAGCACCTGCTTGGCGCGCAGGGCCGGATCGCGCGACAGTGGAAGTTCCACAATGACCGGAAGCAATTCACCTTCCTGGCCGCGCGAGCCCCAAAACATTTTTACTTTCACCATCGGATCGCCGGTGCTTACGGGAGTGACTGGCAACAATTCGCGCCGCGCCTGCTCGGCGGTCTTCTCCGTTAAATCTTTTGCCTTATCCACCTGGCGCCGCAGAGCAGGGAAGTAGAGCGCCGCGGCAATCACGGCCGCGAGCAGTACGCCGCCGAGCCACACGGTCCACTTGGGGCTCATGGCTGCACACTCCCGCCCGGAACCGGGATGCTTGGGACCACGTATGTGGGCCGAAAGTCAGTGAGGCCACGCGCGATAGCCTCCGCCACGCCGGGAACCATGCGGTCAAGTTCCGCGCGTTCCTTCACGGCGACGCTGGAAATTTCCACGGCGATAGCCGGCGCTGCCGTGGTGCGCAATTGCCGTACCGGTGCGGTCTGCAGCGTGTCCGGTGAACCTTTAAAGCGTTTCGATAATTCCTGCTGCACCAGTTCGCCCAGCTTGCGGCTCAAACTCAGAAAAGGAGCCTGTGCGCGGTCCCACGGAATCAGGCCGGTGATGTTGTTGGCCTGGGGCGCGTCGGGCTCGACGTAGACGCGCGCCGTGCCGGTCAGCCCGGTCGAGGCGATGTGCATCGTGATAAAGACCGCGCCGCGTTGCGCGTTCGCGCGCGCCGAGCGGTCGTCAAAGGAAGGATTATCGTTCCCTTCGCGGGTCAGGATGACCTGGAAGCCCTGCGCCTCGAGCGCCCTCTTTGTGGCTGTGGCGAACTGCAACACCTCGTCGCTCTCGCTGATGCCTTCCGTGCCGCGCGCGCCTTGATCGGTACCGCCGTGCGCAGGATCCAGCACCACGATATTTAAACCTGTGCGGGGTGCCGGCGGCGTTAGAGTGCTGGGCGTTTGCTGCGGTGGAAGAGGGCTTGAATGAGTAGCCGGAGACGCAGAGTTCGTGGTCGTCTGGACCCCTTTCGCGGACGGGTTGCTAGGACTGACTGGCTGCTGAGGAGCAGCCCATCCGAGTGCGACACAACACAACGCCGCAGCCAGGATGCTGGCAGCGAGAGTTTGCCACGAAGTTGGAGAGGATCTCACGCCCAGCAGGATACCAAATCTGGACGCTATCTTTGTTTGTAAGAACTGGTTGCGGTGCCGAGGAGGGACATATTTGGAGTGCGGGAGCTCTGCTCCAGCTTTTACGGAGTCGACCGCTTTGCCCAAATGATTGTATTTCTTGGAGCTGTGACCTCAAAAGCTGCGGCAGAGCCGCCGCACTCCAAAAAAGCCCGGCTCTTGCGAATCGGGCCTCTTAACGAAATGATGCGCCTAGTCCGCCGCTGCGTCTTGCGGAGCTGCTTCGGAGGCGAAGCGGGCCTGGATTTTTCGCGTGGCGTAGTACATCGCAAAGCCTGCCACGGCAATGATCATGCCGAAGAACAAGCCGTTCATGCCGAGGATGGTTTCGCGATCGCTTTCGACGAGGGACAAGAGTAGCAAGGCAAGCGGAAAGATCCCGCAGGTGACTGCGCCGGCCATGCCGCCCGGGACGCGGAACTCCCGCTTCAGCTTTGGTTCGCGGACTCGCAGCACCACCAGCGTCACAAATTCCAGCATCAGCGCCGCGCCATACAACATAATGTCCAGCGTCACCAGGCGCTTGAAGCCGAGGCCGAGGCACAGCGCCCAGCAGCTTGCCAGCACTACGATGGCTACCCACGGCGTTTCGTTCTTGCGGGTCACTTTGCCAAACACTTTCGGCATCATGCCGTCCTTGGCCATCGCCAGCGGCAGGCGGGAATAGCTCATCACCAGCGCGTTGAACATGCCAAACGCGCTCATCATCCCGCCGATGGTGACCATGAACCGCAGCCACTCGAAGCCCATCAGCTTGCTGCCCATTTGACCGGCGATCGCCGCCCAGGAACCGTCTTCGGCGAAAGCCGACGCCGGCGTCCCGGTGAAGTAGACCGCTAGAAACGGCAAGACGTAGGTGAGCGAGACCAGAATGACGGCGGCGATCATCGCCTTCGGATACGTGCGCTGCGGCCGCTCCACTTCCTGAGCGATGGTCGAAGCGTTGTCCCAGCCCATGTAGTTCCACATCGCCACCAGGATTGCGCCGAGCAGGCCAACGCTGGCGCCCGTTGAAGCGGCGTGCGGCTCGCCCGCAAACGCGCCCAGCTTCAAGGGTGTTAGCACCACGATCAGGCCAAACGGCAGCGACAACAAGAAAAACAGCCACAGAGACGTAATGCCAACAACTCGGATGCCCGCCAGATTCAGCGCCGCGCAAGCGATCACCACAAACAAGCCCGCGAGGATTCCGTGATTCCCCTCGCCAAACCAGGGCGACATCTGTTTCAGGTAGAAAACGAACAAGGTCGGATAGATCGCCATATCAAAGATGCTGGCGGCCAGCGAAAGCCAGGCTTCCTGGAAGCCCCAGAAATTGCCCAGGCCGCGGCGCACCCATGCGTAGTAGCCACCTTCGTGCGGCAGCGCGCTGGACAGTTCGCCGATCATGAAAGCCGTCGGCAAGCACCACAGTACCGGGAGAAACAGCAGCACCAGAATCCCGCGGCCGTAGCCCGCGCCGGAAATAATCGCCTCGGTGCCGTAGGTTCCGCCGGACACCATGAAGAACGTGGCGGCAACCAAAGGCCAGAGCGTCAGTTTTGCGGCTCTCTTTTTGGAGATGGGAAGTGCTTGGGAAGGAATTTGGGCGGGCAGCGATAAAGTGCTCAATTTTTTTCTCTCGTCCTCCTAGAGTGACTCTCGCTTTCGAATTTCTTGAAGCAAGCTCACCTTTCGAAGAATACAGTCTCTGTTCTCGCATGCAAGAAAAAAATGAAGCTCGGCGAATTTTTTTTCGAGTGAGCCACTCGTACTTCGGTACTAGGCATCTCGTCCCACACGTGGCAGCGCGCAGAACTTCGGTCTTCGCAGCCGGCCTCCGTCGGCGGCGCACCGGCTGTGATACACTCCGCGAGGCTTTTTCATTCCAATTCCCACCGGAGTCATCCGCATGAAGCTTCGTCTGTCTGGCCTCTTCGCAGTCTTTGTTCTTGCAAGTTCCATTACCCCCGCGCAGCAGCCCGCCGCACCGGGCCCGATCACCGTGGACGATCTCTTCGGCATCAAGGAAGCGCACGAATCGCGAATCAGTCCGGACGGGCAGGTGATCGCTTTCAGCGTCACTTCAAGTTCGTTGAAGGAAGACAAGCCGGAATCGCGGATCTGGATGGTGCCAACCGCCGGCGGCGACGCCATCCCGCTCACGGCCGATGGCGTGGCGTCTTCTCACCCGCGCTGGTCGCCGGACGGAAAGTATCTGGCGTTTCTTTCCACGCGCAAGGATGCCGAAGGCAACGACGAGAAAACGCAGGTCTACCTGCTCAATCGCCAGGGTGGCGAAGCGCAGCGGCTGACCGACACGACTCAGGATGTGGACGAGTTCGAGTGGGCACCCGATGGCAAGCAACTGGTTTTGATTCTTCGCGATCCCACGCCGGAAGAGACGGAGGCGGCGGCCAGAAAATCCAAGGGGGCCGACGACGGGGTAACGAAAAAGTCCAAAGCGCAGCCTCCCTGGGTGATCGACCGGTTGCAGTTCAAAAACGACAACGTCGGCTACATCGACCGTCGCCGCACCCATCTGTACGTATTCAACCTCACGGCGAAGACCCAGCGGCAAGTCAGTTCAGGCGATTACGACGACGCACAACCGGCCTGGTCGCCCGACGGCAAATCTCTCGCCTTCGCCAGCAACCGGGCAAATCCCGATCCTGACAGGACCTACAACTCCGACATCTGGGTGGTGGCCGCCGACAACGCCGACCAGGGCGCACACCCGGCCCAGGTGACCAATTTTCCGGGACAGAAGGATCACCCCTCCTGGTCACCCGACGGCAAGTGGCTCACTTACTCCGCTTCGACTGACCTCAAGCTTTTCTACTACGCCACGAAGCACGTCGCCGTGTCTCCCGCAGTTGGCGGAGAAGCCAAGATCTTGACGAAGGCCTTCGACCGCATGGCCACCGGGCCCCGCTTTGCGCCGGATGGGAAGTCCGTTTATTTCCTAGCCGACGATGACGGCACGCAGACGCTCGCGCAAGTCAATCTCGCCGACAGCAAAATTACCAGGGCCATTGGCGGCCGCCTTAACCTGGACGGGTATTCGTTCTCCAAAGACGGGACGCTGGCCGCGACCATTTCTACGACTGACCGCCCGTATGAGGTGTTTACCATTACCGGCGGCAAACTGACCCGTCTGACGCACCTCAACGACGAGTGGCTTCGACAGCATAAGGTGGTGAAGGGCGAATACGTTTCGTTCAAGTCGAAAGATGGAACGGTGGTGCACGGCTACCTTTATAAGCCGGTGGATTATGTGCCCGGCAAGAAGGTCCCGACTATCCTGCGCCCACATGGCGGCCCGACTGAGGAGTACGAGGACGAGTTCTTTGACATCGCGCAGCTTTTTGCGGCCAACGGGTACGCGGTGCTGTTGCCTAATCCTCGCGGCTCCACGGGCTATGGAGAGGAGTTCTGCAAGGCGATTTATGCCGATTGGGGTAACAAAGACTTTCAGGACGACATGGCGTTTGTGGATTTCGCCCTGGCGCAAGGTTTGGCGGACCCGGACAAGTTGGGCGTCGGCGGGTGGTCGTATGGAGGAATCTCCACCGACTTCATCATCGGCCAGACCAACCGGTTCAAAGCAGCCATCACCGGCGCTGGCGCGGCGAATTTCACCAGCCTTTGGGGGCATGACGAGTACCAGCGAGAATACGCAATCGAACTGGGCTACCCCTGGGAAAACAAAGCGCTTTGGGACCGCATCGCTCCTTTCTACCGGGTGAAAGACATCCTGACTCCTACGCTCATTGTGGGTGGAAACATTGATTGCAACGTTCCGATCGTCGGCGGCGAGCAGATGTACCTATCGTTGAAGGAATTAGGCCGGGAGACGCTGCTGGTGGTCTACCCGGACGAATACCACGAGTTCAAAACACCATCTCACATAAAGGACCTGCATGAACGGTATCTCGCCTGGTACGCGCATTATGTGAAAGGCGATGGCACCCCGGCGCGTCCGGGGCCAAGCAAAGAAAAGCAGCCCGCGGATTGATGGCGGCAAACCCAGGCCGGCCTGCGGAGGAGCCCGACCTTCTTGGAGCGAGGTGCAACCCCATGGATACGTATCTACTCGAGCCGATTGGATGGATTCGGTCCGAACTCAAAAACACGAAAGACGCTCCGAGATTTTATACGGAGGGAGCTCCCAACGCGCGCCTCGAACTGGATGCGCGGGTGTGGGGTGCGATGGATGGGATCAAAGTCGGGGACGAGATCGTCGTGATCACCTGGCTGCATCTCGCGAACCGCGAGACCTTGAAGGTTCATCCGCGCGGCGATCTTACTCGCCCGAAAAGAGGAGTGTTTTCGACGCGCTCGCCGCATCGCCCGAATCCGCTGGGACTTCACCGCGCAAAGGTGTTGGCGATCGACCAAAATGTCGTCTCCATCGGCCCGATCGAGGCGATCGACGGAACGCCCGTGGTTGACATCAAGTGCGTCGTCAAAGAATCGCCTGACGACTAACTGCGGCGCTCACTCGCTCCGTTTGAGTTGGCGTCGCTGATTTTGCATTTCGGGGACGATTCCTGCAAACAATTTTGGAATGATCTTTGCCAGTTGCCGAGGCTCGCGCTATCCTCCTTACGTTCCTGGAGGAAATGGATGCGAGCTCCGCTCAAAGTTGCTGGTGTGCTTTGCCTGCTGGTTGTTTTGTTTCCGGTTTTTCCCGTTCGCGCGCAACAGTACGATCCGAAACTCTATTCCGAGATGCGCTGGCGCTGCATCGGGCCATTTCGCGGCGGGCGCACAGTGGCCATCAGTGGCGTTCCGCAGCAGCCCAGTGTCTTTTACATGGCCGCGGTAAACGGCGGAGTGTGGAAAACCACCGACTTTGGCAATACCTGGTTCCCGATCTTCGATGAACAAACCTCCGGCTCCGTCGGCGCGCTGGCGGTTGCGCCGTCCGATCCCAACATCCTTTATGTCGGAAGCGGTGAAGGTTTGCAGCGGCCGGACCTCGCCGTCGGCGATGGGTTTTATAAGTCCATTGATGCAGGAAAAACCTGGACGCATCTTGGCCTACGCGACGCCCAGCAGATCACGGCCATCGTTGTCGATCCGCGCAATCCGGACCGCGTGTTCGTCGCCGTGCAAGGCCATCCCTACGGACCCAATAAGGAGCGCGGGATATTCCGTTCGCTTGATGGCGGGAAGAGCTTCGAGAAAGTTCTGTTTAAAGACGAAAACACGGGCGGCGCCGATCTGGTCATGGATCCAGGCAACCCGCAGGCGCTCTTCGCGGCTCTTTGGGCGGCTCGCGTCGCTCCGTGGGAAATCCGCAGCGGCGAATCGTTTGTGATTCCCGGCAGCGGCCTCTATAAGTCCACGGACGGTGGCACCACCTGGCGGCAGATCACCAAGGGCCTTCCCGCCGCGGACGACGTGGTCGGCCGCATTGGCATCGCCATTGCACCGAGCAATCCGAAGCGCATGTATATAACCGCCGAGGCGAAAAAAGAGCCGGGCATCTACCGCTCCGAGGATGGCGGTGAAAGCTGGCAGCACGTCAACGAAGATCACCGCATCGGCGGCCGAGGCCCGGGCGCGATGGGCATCGCCGTTTCGCCGGACAACGCCGATTTGATTTACGTCGCTAACACCACCACATGGAAATCCACCGACGGCGGAAAAACGTTTACGGGATTCAAAGGCGCGCCGGGCGGCGACGACTACCAGCGCATCTGGATCAATCCGAATAACGCACAGACGATCGCGCTCTCAAGCGATCAAGGCGCGGTTATCAGCGTCAATGGCGGCGAGACCTGGAGCAGTTGGTACAACCAGCCGACAGCCCAGTTTTATCACGCCACCACAGATAACCGCTTTCCCTATTGGGTTTACGGCGCGCAGCAGGAGAGCGGCAGCGCCGCGGTGATGAGTCGCAGCGACGTTGGCGAACTGACTTTTCGCGAGTGGAGTTTGCCGGGCGTCGAAGAGTACGGCTACATCGCGGTCGACCCGCACGACCCCAACATTCTTTACGGCGGCCGTATCACGCGCACAAATCAGGCGCTCAACGAATACGCAAACGTGGCGCCCGAGCCCATCCGCACCGGCCAGTATCGCTACAACCGCTCGCTGCCCATCGTTTTTTCGCCGTTCGATCCGGGCACTCTTTATTTCGCGGCGAATGTTTTGTTCAAGACCACCGACGGCGGCCGCGTGTGGCAGGTCATTAGTCCGGACCTGACACGCGATTCACCGGATACTCCCGCGAATCTCGGTGCGTTTTCAGCAGGCGACCCGGAAAAAGGGAAGCATCGCGGCACGATCTACACCCTCGCTCCATCGTTCAAGGAAGCTGGCACTTTGTGGGCTGGCACGGACGATGGCCTGATCCAGCTCACTCGCGACGGCGGAAAGAACTGGAAGAATGTCACTCCGCCGCAGCTTACTTCCTGGAGCAAGGTTTCCATCCTGGAGGCTTCGCATTTCGACGCGGGAACGGTGTACGCCGCTGTCAATCGCTTCCGACTCGACGATCTGAAGCCGCACATCTACCGCACGCGCGACTTCGGCGCCAGTTGGCGGGAAATTGTCGCCGGGCTTCCCGAAAATGCTCCGATCAATGCCGTGCGCGAAGATCCCGCGAGGAAGGGCTTGCTTTTCGCCGGTTCCGAAACGTCGGTGTACGTTTCTTTCAACGACGGAGATTCGTGGCAAGCGCTGCAGTTGAACCTGCCGCACACCTCGATGCGCGACTTGGCGATTCACGGCGACGACCTGATTGTGGCCACGCACGGCCGCTCGTTTTGGATCCTTGATGACCTCACGCCGCTTCGCCAGTTGAGCGAAGAGGTAGCCAAAGCGCCAGCGTTCTTGTTCCAGCCGCAGGAAGCCTTGCGCTGGCGTTGGAACCGCAATCCTGATACGCCGCTGCCGCCAGAAACCCCCACGGGACAAAATCCGCCGGATGGCGCCATCATCGACTACTACCTTGCCGTCGCCGCAGACGGCCCGGTGACCCTCGAAATTCTGGATTCCACGGGCGCAACCGTTCGCCGCTACTCAAGCGTGGACACCCCGCAGGCCATGGACAAAATTGCAGGTGAACACCCCATTCCGATGTATTGGGTGCGGCCCACGCGAATTCTTTCCGCCGCGCAGGGCATGCACCGCTTTGTATGGGACCTGCATGGAGAGCCGCCGAAATCGCTGAACAAGGAATTTCCCATCTCCGCGATTCCGCACGATACGCCGTTGCTTCCCCTCGGAGCCTGGGCGCTGCCCGGAAGCTACACGGTCAAGTTGACGGTGGATGGCAAGCAGTTCACCCAACCGCTCACAGTAAAAATGGATCCGCGCATCAAAACGCCTCTTCAGGACTTGCAGGCCCAGGCCGCGCTGCAGGTCGGCGCCGTCTCCGGAATGAGTCAGAGTTTCGAGGCGTTGAGCCAGGTGCAGTCTGTGCGGGCACAACTGAAAGAGTCTTTAGCCAAGGCGAAAGGGAAGTTGGCCGAATCGCTGGAGGATCTCGACAAGCAGTGCGCCGCACTGGCGGGAGCAACCAGCAGCACTTTCTTTGGAACTCCGCCCAGCGGCAAGCAGCCCGAGAATTTTTCCACCCTCAACCAGCACTTCGGCCAACTGCTGGGCATCGCCGATTCCGCGGATGCTGCCCCAACGACACAGGCGAGCAAAGTTTATGCTGAACTCGCCGAACAACTCAGTTTGCTGATGAACGGCTGGACTGACCTGAAGCAGAATTCCGTCCCCAAACTCAGCAGCGAACTCCAGAATGCCGGCCTCACGGCTATCGATTCGACCAAGCCACTGGATCACGACATGAGCGAAGCCGGTGACGGCGATGACGAGCCGTAATAGTCAGAATTTCAGATCAATCTAAGTATTTGAATTATTGAAGGATATCTGTATTATTGACCATGGTCGGACTATGATTTAGCTATGATTTGACTATGGTCAAATTCCCTGTTATCCTCTTGACGATTAGGAGTAGTGTCATGGAAGAAATCGCCATATCGAAATTCAAAGCCACCTGCCTCGCCGTCCTCGAAAAGGTCAAGAAAACCGGCCAGCCCGTCCTCGTCACTCGCTTCGGCCACCCGGTCGCGCAAATAACACCCCCGGCGCCCGCCAAACATGGTCCCAAGCTTGGTACAGGCGTGGGTTCCATGACGATACACGGCGATATCGTCGGCCCCATCTCGGACCTTTCGGATTGGGAAGCCGCCGGCGACCCGGAGGAAGAAAAATAAATGCGATTCTTGCTCGACACCCATATCTGGTTGTGGATGTTCCGAGAACCGCACAAATTGAGTTCAGTTGTCCACCAGGCGGTAACTGAACCCGCCAACGATCGCTACCTCTCTCCGATTAGTATTTGGGAGGTAATGATTCTTTTGGAAAAGAAAAGAATCTCATTCCATGAGGACTTCGCAGTGTGGTTCGCCCGCACGTCTCAGGACTTGGAGTTAGAGGAGGCGAACTTAACCTGGCAGGTGGTACATGAGATGCGCTACATTCTTCCGAACCACAAGGACCCGGCCGACCGATTTCTTGCGGCTACGGCGATCGCGTTCGATCTGATTCTGGTCACCGCCGATCAGAAGTTGATTGGCGTGCCAGATTTAAAGGTGCTGGCAAACGTCTGACTTGCCGAGTGATTCCGGCGACGGCTCAGTGCAGATATTTCTGTAAGAAACCGGAGATGCGCTGACCGGCATCCGCGGCGGCATCGGGACGATAACCCTGCTTGTTGTTGGGATTTTGGAAGGCGTGGCCCGCACCCTCATAAATCTTGATGTCCGTCGGCTTCCCCGCGGCCTTCATGGCGGCTTCGAACGCCTTCACGTCCTTCGGCGGGATGCCCTGGTCGTCCGCGCCGAAATTTCCTTGCACCGGCGCCTTGATTTTGGCAATCAGTACCAGGTCCGACGGCAACGCTCCATAATTCACCACGCACGCGGCCAGCTTTGGCTGGTCCTCGGCCAGCTTCAGGGACCAACCGCCCCCCATGCACCATCCGATTGATCCAATCTTGACGGTATTCACGTCCGGGCGCGAAGAGAGATACGCGAATGCCGCCTCCAGGTCGCGCATCCCGCGGTCGTCCGGCAATCCGCGCATCAGGACGTGCGCTTCGTCAGGATTCGCCGCCACTTTTCCGCGATAGAGATCCACCGCCAGCGCCACATAGCCCTGCGCGGCATACTTCTGCGCCTGTTCCTTCACCCAATCGTTCAAGCCCCACCATTCATGAATCACGATGATCGCCGGGTGCTTGCCCGCGCCATCTGGCAGCGCCAGGTAGGCGCTCACCGTTTCATCGCCGCTCTTGTAGCTGACCGTATCCGTTTTTGGCCCCCCTGCCCGCAGTGCGAGCCCGAATGCCAGGATTCCCAACGCCAGCGTGGGCAGAAAAACTTTGCGTTTCATGTCTGCATCCTCAAAAAGAAAAGGCTCCGAAACTTTAGCGCATCCCGGAGCCTGAAACCACCGCCAGTTTTTCGCCGGGCTCAGCTCGCCGGCTTCTGCAATTCGTCCAGCGAAGCCAGCACGTCGTCGCTGTGCGTCTTCACACCCACGGTCGTCCACACTTTGCGGACGACACCGTTTGGATCAATCAGGTAAGTATGCCGCGCCGAAAGCTTCGCCACTCCCAGATTCATCACCGAGTCATATTTCCCGGAGACTTCTTTCTTTGTGTCCGCGAGCAGCTTGAAGGTCAGGCTCTCCTTCGCGCAAAACTCCTGGTGCGACTTCTCATCCTGCATGCTCACGCCGAGGATCACGGCATTCTTCGCGTCATACTTGGCAAGATCCCGCTGGAAATTGTGGGCTTCGATGGTGCAACCGGTGGTCATATCCTTGGGATAGAAATACAGCACCACCCACTTGCCCTTGAAGTCATGTAGGCTGACGGGCTTTCCCTCCCGCGTATTCAACGTAAAGTCCGGCGCCGGCGTCCCGACGGCCGGCGATTTGTCTCCGCCGCGCAGATTCGCGCTGATGACGGCCAGCAGAGCTGCTGCCGCCAGAATTCCTCCGATAGTCAGCCACATTGGTTTTTCCCTCATGTTTGCCCCCGACTAAAAATACCAAAGATCGGCGCAATTCGCAGTGGAAAGACGGGCGGGGTCGGACCAACAGGTACAACAGGCGGGGTTCAGGGAGATCCCATTCTCGTGGCGCTACTTCTTAGCTACGGGATCTCTCGGCTGCGGGGTTAACGGGGCAGCGCTTGGGCTGGGTGCAAATCGTTTTGCTTCTGGGTTTCGCGTGCTCCAGTCCGTCGGCGGAAAAGAGACCCGCCAAAAGCGCGGATTGGGCTCGGCGAATTCCACGCCAATCTCAGCAACTCCATTTGTGCCTGGGCTCAGATCCACAACCTTGCAGGGTGTTTCTTCTCCGGTGGTGACATTCCTCACGCTCAGCGCTTGTCCTTCTCGTACAGGCTCCTCCAGTTGCAGCAGCGCTCCATGCGCGTTCACGATCAGCGTCTTGACGTGTTCCACGAAAGCGGTCCCGTTCGCCCGCTTGCCGGAAACACGCACCGGGACTGCCAACAGAATCCTCTGGCTGCGGCGCTGGTTGGCAACCTGGTTGGGCCGAATCTCGGGTGTTGTCATGGGTTGCCTCCTCTCTTCTATGGCTTTCGACATGCATGAGGGGACCCATCAGGAAGGCTAGAAGAAAGAAACTTGGGGAGATCACTTTTCCTGCCTGTCGTTCGAAGCGTCAATCCCCACTTCAAGCGGCCGCTTCCACTCGTCAAATGCCAGGTATTCCATTGAAAATGAGCATGGTTAACACAACACGCACTCCGGCTTCGTTTCTTGCCAGCGCTCGCATTCCATGGTGTGAAGGGGTGCGCGCGTCCACGGCCTAAATTGCTGACTTAGTCGCTAAATTGGATTGTTCAAGAACGCTCCAAACTGTTCCAGCCTGGAACCGCTCTCCCCGGATTCATCTACCGCGCACTTCTCGATCTCCATGCGTTGCCAAACATACTCGCCCATGAGCCCTCGTCCCCAGGTTATTTCCCATCCTCGCCTTCACAGTTCTCGGGTGACGCCACCCAATTCAATCAAGACCTTTTGCACGGTAATTTTTGCAGCTTATCCACTACAATGGAATCCTGAATCACCTGTTGGTGTTATTGTCCCGGTGATTTTCCGAACTCTTGATGGATTCCTCCGTTCCCACTTGGCTCACCGAGCCAGCCGTTGCGATTCTGCTCGCGCTCGCGTTTGGGCTGTCCGCGATTCTTTTCCCTCGCGGCTCGGAGCGGTTCTTTGGACACATCGAAAATCTCCTCTCCCGGTTTGCGGCTCACAAATTCATTGCCGTTGCCGTATTGTTTCTTTTCGTGATTACGCTGCGTCTCGCGCTGCTTGGCCAGCTTCCCGTTCCCAATCCCGGCATCCATGACGAGTTCAGCTATCTCCTGATGGGCGACACGTTTGCCCATGGCCGCCTGACGAACCCGCCGCATCCGCTCTGGAGAAGTTTTGAGACGTTTCACGTTCTCTGGTTTCCCACTTACGCCTCAAAATATCCTCCCGCGCAGGGTCTGGTGCTGGCACTCGGCCAACTGCTCGGTAACCCGTGGATTGGCGTATTGCTCAGCGCGGCCGTGATGGCCGCGGCGTTTGTCTGGATGTTGCAGGCGTGGATGCCTGGCAGATGGGCGTTCCTCGCGGGAGTTCTCGCCGCGCTCAGGCTGTGCATCGCTTCCTACTGGATAAACAGTTATTGGGGCGGCGCAGTCGCTGCCATCGGGGGAGCGCTTGTACTCGGTGCATTTGGGCGCATGAAGCGTCGCCCATCGCTCCTGATGGGAATTTCTCTTGGCTTGGGCGTAGCGATTCTTTTCAACAGCCGTCCGTACGAAAGTGTTTTTTTCTGCCTGCCGGTTGCAGCGGCAATACTCATTTGGCTTCGGCGCGAGTTACACGAAGTGGACACGCGACGGGCTGCGCTTCGCCTGGTGCTCATTCCTGCGGGCGTCATCCTGTTTTTTGCAGGCAGCTTGATGGCCTACTACAACTTGCGCGTCACAGGCCATGCCACTCTGCCGCCATACGCCTATGACGCGCGCCTCCACGACCGCGCCGCGATGTTCGTGTGGCAAACGCCGAAACCTCCGATTCACTACGACAACGCCGAGATGGAAACTTTCTACAATCAATATGAACGGCTCGCCTACGATCGTACGTGGGCCACGATCAAATCCGTTTTCGCGGATAAATGGGAGCACTGCTCGCTCGCCTTCCTCTGGCCGGCGTGCTGGCTGCTCGTGCCCGGCGTTTTCTTTCTCTACCGCGACCCGCGATTCCGCCTGCTTCTCTTTACTTTGTTGGCCGTCCTGCTCGGCTATTGCCTGGTGGTCTGGCCTGGGCCTCACTACATTGGGCCGGCCGCCGCCCTTCTCTTCGCGGCTTTGGTCCAGTCGATTCGCCACTTGCGCACCATGCGCATTTTCGGGCGCCCAATCGGCGCGGCTCTTTCCCGAGTGATACTGCTCGCTCTAGTTGTCGATGTTTCGCTGCTCGTTTCGCAGAAGCTCAGCGATTCGCAGGGTTGGGGCGGGTGGGGACTTTCCGACCGCGCCGACTTGTTGCACGACATCGAATCCACGCCGGGGAAGCACGTGGTTCTTGTCCGCTATGGC
>Ga0210403_10001920_pt1 | contig 19182 bp, 21 predicted proteins | sample IncBWC19MmetaG_FD_150863 | JGI IMG/M metagenome (GOLD analysis project Ga0210403, IMG submission 150863) | Forest soil microbial communities from Barre Woods Harvard Forest LTER site, Petersham, Massachusetts, United States - Inc-BW-C-19-M | ecosystem: Environmental > Terrestrial > Soil >... | reverse complement strand
AAGGTGTACAGTGTTCTGGATGCCGTATCCGTCGAAAACGAACCGTCAAACCATCCTTTCGGCTGCGGTTAAGGAACTGGCCCACGGGGGTATCCGCGACTTATCGCTACGGAACATCGCTGCTTCCCTCGACCTCGCGCCCAATGCGATCTACCGTTACTTTTCAGATCGCCGGGCACTCGAAGCTGCCCTAGCAAACGAAGCTGCCCGGCAACTGGAACTGGCGCTGAGGAAGGCAGCCGACGGGTGCGAACCCATTACCGCAATCCGCGAGATGTCATCTGCTTACACTAAGTTCGCAAGGGACAACCGTCACCTCTACGAGGTGATGATGAATCGCCATGCGCCAGAGCACGATGCGACCTCCCACCAAAGCCTTTGGACGTTCACTGTCGAGCAGGTGCAACGAATTGCCGGGTCGGACCGCGCTGCGCAGGCGTCCGTCGCGCTTTGGGCGTTCCTACATGGAGCCGTGGCGTTAGAAGCCGCTCAAGTGTTAGGCAAGATCAAACCGGCAAGCGGCCTTGAATTTGGGTTTGAGGCGTGGCTGATGGCTGTTTCTACGCGTGGGAAGCCAGTAGATAGACTCCGAATCAAGCCCACCAAAAAGAGGGCCAACAAGAAAGTGTCTGCGCGTGAAAGGTCGGTGCGAAGCGGCAAGTGAGGATTCAGGTTGATGTCATTTTGATAAGGACGTGTGTCCCCGTCAGTACCTATAAGTCGGCTTGTAGGAAGCGATCTCCACTCTGAACCGAACGGGCAAGATGGAACTAACAATCATGCCATGACGCGACCATGAGTGAGGTCGTCAGCAGGGTAATCATCGCCGCGTTACCATGCATATAGCACCATAAAAGCCCCTGATAAGGGCGAGGTCGGTGGTTCAAGTCCACCCAGGCCCACCATCAAAATCACCAGTAAATACGCGGCGATACTCACTTTTCCCCTTTCCGAGGCTCTCCCTCAAAAGACCGTTTTGTCAACGGTTTGTCAACTTCACGATTGGCCGGATGTCACTACATTCAGGTCGTTAAGACCATTCGGGTGAAGCCCGCATGGCTAGCATCGATTGGGCCATGTCGAGAACGATGCCCTGTCACGTCGAAGGACGTGGAAGGCAGTGCAAGACACTGCAAGACTGTGCAAGGAGCGGGCAGTAATTTTTGGTGAGTTTGCGGGGGCGTAGTTCAGTTGGTTAGAACGCCTGCCTGTCACGTAGGAGGTCGCGGGTTCGAGTCCCGCCGCGCAGACGAGGTCGCAATAGACCTCATCCGCAAGCGGTGTTTGCGCGCGGAGGAAACATTTCGTGCTTAGTCCGAGCGTCATCCACACCAGTCATGCCCGAAATGCCGGTAGAACTCGAACTGATAAAGGGCGGGGTCGGTGTTCAAGTCCACCAAGCCCACCATTTTATTTTCACGAGGTTACTGAGTGTTGTCCCAAAAACCTGAACCCACAATCCAACCCACACTTATCTGAGTTCACCGCACCCACGACGTAGCGACTCCCAGGGCGGTGAGATATTCTCCTTGCGCCGCCAGAATTAATTGACCGAAGCGAATCACCGAGCCGGATGCGAGGCGCAGATTTTGTTGTGCGTTTGTTAGGCAGCCGTCGTCCCCATACTTTCGGGTTCGCGCCAATCAGAGGGGCTGCGCGTCACCAAGAGATAGATGAGAGCCAGCAGCATCACCATGAGAGCATCGACAAAGAACCAGCCATATCCCAGCACAAAAATGTGACTGAGAATTACGGGAGCCATCCACACAACAGTCAATCGCGCTCCCCATCTGGCTGTCTTCGGGATCAGGAACAGAACCGCCACCACCGTCTCGAAGGCTCCTGACCCTAGGCGGAATACCGGCTGAGATACCAACCCGTGGACGGCTTGCGACATTCGAGTGAACAGAGCCACCGAATCTGGCACGGCTGCAAACTTGAGAAAGATGGCGGCATACAGAAGGTTCACCGACACCAACAGGCGAATTGCCAGTAGTGCGAGTCTTTTGCTCATAAAATCTTGCTCCCTTGACCACCTCGAACCGGCCAATGCTTTGCGAATGGTTGTAGTCATTTCTTCCGCTTCTTCATGAACTGATCTAGGAGCATGGCAATTTCATCGGCCGCCGTGTCCAACGCGAAATGCCCTCCATCCACAACATGCACTTCTGCTTGCGGCACGTCGCGGCGATACGCTTCCGGCTCCGACGGATCAAACGAAGCCTCATACTTGCCCCAAATCACCAACAGCCGCGGCTGTTTCTGCTGCATCCACGCTTGCCATTTCGGATAATTTTCCACGTTCGTGCGGTAGTCGTAGAAAAGTTCGCTTTGAATTTCCGCCTGGCCCGGTTGGTTCAGAAAATAATACTCGTCGGTCCACAAGTCGGGGTCATGGCGTTCGAGATTCGGATCGTCCCCCACATGACGGCTGCGCGCCGTCGCTAGCGACAGCAGGTTCACACGCAATGCTTCTTCGTTGGCAGCGCGGTCGGCCCAAAACGCTCGCCGCGTTTTCCAATTCGCACCCAGTCCCGAGTTGTGTGCGACCGCATCCTGCACAATTAGCGACTCGACCCGCTCCGGATTCTGCAGCACCATGCGGAAACCCACTGGCCCTCCGTAATCCTGCATGTACAGCCAGTACTTCGAAAGCCCGACCGCCACCGTGAAATGATTCATCACTTCGGCGATGTGATCGAACGTGTACGCGAATTTTTTCGGGTCCGGCCAGTCGCTGTGTCCGAAGCCGGGGTAATCGGGCGCAATAAGGTGATAGCGATCTGAAAGCCGGACGAAGAGAGGCTCGAACATCCGGGATGAAGACGGCAGTCCGTGCAGCAGGAGAATCGTCGGCGCGTCTCTAGGCCCGGCCTCTCTGTAAAAAATGGAGAGTCCATCTACCTGTATCGTGCGATAAAAAGTCGGGTGTTTCAGGGGATGTTCCTTTGCTTGTGCGTGGGCAGGCACTTGAAATATTGCGAGCACCATAGAGGCCACCAGCACCACACGGGAATTCTTCAAGAATCGGAGCCAACGGGACAAGTAGAAATAGCGCATGTCTGTCTCCGTGTTAGAAATCCTGTACGGTTGGGCGGATGACCATCTCATCGACTTCCACCTCGACCGGCTGCTCGATTGCGTAAGCGATCGCTCTCGCGATCGCGTTGGCCGGGATGGCCATTTTCATGAACTCGCGCAAATTCTTTCTGGTCGCTTCGTCCGAGCTGCTCTCCGACAGTTCTGTGGCAATCGCGCCAGGTGAGATGATCGTGCAGCGGATATTTTGGGAATGGAGTTCCATCCGCAGCCCTTCAGTCAAAGCGCGCACAGCTGCCTTGGTGGCGCAGTAGACCGTCCCGCCGGGGGCGAACATTTTGATCCCGAAAACAGAGGCGATGTTAATGATGTGACCGTTCTTCTGCTTCTGCATGTGAGGCAGGGCAGCGGCAACCCCATATAGAAGTCCTTTGATATTGACGTCAATCTGCCGGTCCCATTCGTCTACCTTAAGCGCCTCGATCGGTGCGATGGGCATAATACCGGCATTATTGAGGAGCACATCGACGCGGCCGAAACCGTCGACGGCCCTTTGGATGAGCGCTTCCACTTCTGCGCGCTTCGTCACATCGGTGGCAAATCCGATGGCCTTGCCGCCGGTGGCCGAGATCTCTTGAACCACTGCGTCGATCCGGTTCGAACGCCGCGCTCCTAGTACAACTTTTGCTCCTTGTTGTGCGAGAAGCTTCGCGGTGCTTTCCCCAATGCCGCTGCTGGCTCCGGTGATTACTACAACTTTGTCGGTGATATTTGACATTTCTATTCTCCTTTTCTCCTTACTTAAGAATTCGCTTTCCACGACGGGCTGCGGTCCATTGAGTGACGGGACCCGCGATTTCAGAAATCTCCTCGACTAATGAGTGCAAGAAAGCCGATGTGTCGGTGCAAGCCGAAAGATTGGCGCTTTGCCCAGCCCATAGGGGCAGGAGATCCGATCGGCCCGCCGCCTCTGCGGGAATCGCCAGGTTTCTGACGAGTGCTCGCTGCAGGGGATATGGCAGGATCTCAGTTCCCGGCCGGTTCAACTCCTCCAGCAAGCGGTTGTGGATTCCCCGCGCGAGTCTTCCCGTGAAGCCCTTTGTCAGCGCGGTGTGCCCGGCTTTTTTCTCTCGTAAAGCCTGGCGATGAACGAGGCTGGCGCCGGACTCCTCGCACGCCAGGAATACCGTTCCCATTTGCACGGCCTCTGCGCCAAGAGCCAGGGCGGCGATTACGCCGCGTGCGTCGCCTATTCCGCCCGCGGCGATCACGGGCGCATCGACGATGTCGACGATCTGAGGGACGAGCGAGAGCGTGCCCGTAAGCGAATCCTCCGCGGACCGGAGGAATGAACCGCGATGTCCTCCGGCTTCGAACCCGGAAGCGACGATCGCATCCACGCCTGCCTCCTGAAGTGCTGCTGCCTCATCGGGTGTTGTCGCCGCACCAATCGTGACGATGCCCTTGGTCCGGCACTCCTCTAAGATTTCTCTTGGTGGGATTCCAACAATGAAGCTGAATACCGGGACGTTCGCGTCCAGCAACACGCGGGCCTGATCTTCAAATCGAGTTGCCGAATACGGTTTGAACGTTGGGCGACGCGCTCCCAAGGCGGCGAGATGGGGGGCAAGCGGCGCGAGACTCCTATTGAAGGCGTCTTCATCCGATGTTCTTGCACCTTCGTCTTCCATCGACACCCACAAGTTCATTGCGAAGGGTTTCGATGTGAGGGAGCGAATCTGGGCGATCACTTCCCTAATCGCTTCCGGCGTCAAGCCGTGAGCTCCGAACGATCCAAGTCCGCCAAAGTTAGAGACCGCTGCCGTCAATTTTTGTGATGACAGTCCGCCGAGCGGACCTTGAATGATGGGATAGTCGATCCCGAGTTTGGCTGTGAGCCGGTTCTCATTCCATCGGGGCGGCATCATGCGGATACCTCAAAAATCAACTCCAGTTCGACCGGCACGCCGAGCGGAAGGCTGGCTACGCCGTACACCAGTCGCGTAGGGTTTTTGTCTTTTCCGAAAACGTCCTGCAGCAACTCTGAAGCACCATCAGCCACCTTTGGCTGTTCGCGGACATCTCCCGAAGTGGCCACCAACACTCCGAGCCGGACGATCCGCGTAACTTTGTCGAGCGATCCCAAATGCTGCCGCGCGACAGCGAGGGTGTTGACCGCAGCCAGGTAAGCGGCCATGCGCCCCGTTTCCACATCGAGTTCCGCACCGATGCGCCCGATGAATTTCGCTTCGCGTCCGACAGTGGGAAGCATTCCGGTGAGAAAGAGCAGGTTGCCCGTATGCGCCGCCTCCACGTAAATGCCGAACGGCTCCGGCGGCGCTGGAAGCTCGATGCCAAGTTGTCTTAACCGCTGCTCTGCAGTGGCAACACTAGAGCTATCCCCGTTTAAGATTTTGTCTTTCGAACTCGTATTCATTGATCTCACTCCAGAAACTTCGGTCGATTGTCCCCGTTTCGATTTATCACGATGCCCAATAGATAGATGCGCCGTCGTAAAATGCTCACGGCTTTCCTACGAAATCTCCCAAGCGGTTTTCTGCATCACCGGGTTTGCAAAAGCCTCGCTCGATCAGCGTTTTGATTCTCTGTTGCGTGGCCGGTCGTCCCATCGAAGCAACGCAAGCGTTCCACCCGGATTCGATTTCGATATCAGGCGGCAAACTAGCAACGTTGACTAGGCGCTTGGTATCCGCGATTGTCCGTTTGTCAAAGGAGGCGATGCGGGTGGCAAGCGCCTCAACAAACCCGTCAAGATCAGCATCCGGCAACGACCGATTCACGTAGCCGTAGCGCTCGGCCAAGTCGCCGCGAATGTCGTCCGCACTTAGAACTACTTCCAGAGCGCGCCCTCTTCCCATGAGGCGCGACAGTCGCGCCATGGGGCCACCGCCAGGCACCAGACCGGCACCAACTTCAAACTGCGACAAGATAGCTTTTTCGCGACTGGCAAAGCGCATGTCGCAGGCAAGGGCAAGCTCACTTCCCATACCCGTCGCCCGCCCGCGAATCGACGCAATGGATACAACTGGTGAACGACTCAGGCGCACCAGCATCTCGGGCCATGGATGCAAGCCCGCAGGTCCTGGCGGGAGATGCGCCAAGTCTTCAAGTTTTGCAAGAAAATCTAGGTGAATCAGAAAGAATCCTTCGACTGCACTGTCAAATACCACCACCTTAACCCGCTCGTCAGTTTCGATTGCCGTGATGATCTCGTTCACCTGCGGAAGCATCTCCGGACCGAAGATGTTGAGCGGCGGGTGGTCAAACGTGACTCGCCAATATTCGGGCGAACGCCGGGCCAGACGTATCTCAGTAGTCTTTGTTGCTGCGTAATTCTGGTCTTTCATGTTTGTTGTCTCCTTATCATTCGGTTTCATTTTTGATTTTGCGCTGCGGTCGTCTTATGGGGCGCTTGCGTCGCCGCACTACGTAACGCTAGCTAACTCACCCGGCGATGCAGGAAGTCGACGACAAGTTTTGTCGTCGCGGCCGGCTGTTCTTCCGTGATCCAGTGCCCGCAATCCGGGATGATCACATCTTCGACGTTGTCGGCGACACACCGCATCACCGCGCCGATCACAGGGCCGAATGTAGCTTCGCCGCCCAAGGCCAAGACCGGCATCTGAAGCTTGCCCTGCGCAAGGAACGTCCTGTTGTCGGTCGCATCCTGGCTGAACGCCAGGAACTGGGCAAAGCCCGCTCGCATTGCGCCGGGTTGCGCATAGAGCGCCGCATAATGCTGGCGCTTCGCTTCATCAAACCGCTTCCGGTCCCGGGAAAGTTCGTTCCAGAAGCGGTCGAGATAGATGCGCTCGCGGCCGGCGACCAGGCGCTCCATATCCTGACCGCCGAAGCCAAAGTGCCACATGGCCGGATTCTGTTTGATCTGATCCCAGGGTCCGACGCCGGGCAGCGGCGCATCGATCGCCACCCATCGGTTCACGCGCTCGGGGTGGGTGGCGGCAACTGCGAAGCCGACCATAATGCCGATGTCGTGCGTCACCAATTCGGCCGTACGCACACCCAAGGCATCCAGTACGCCCACCACGTCCGCCGCCTGATTCTTCTTGTCATAGCCGCCATCAGGCTTCGAGGAGAGGCCCAACCCACGCAGGTCGGGCGCGACAATCATGTGGTCTTCGATGAGTGCGCTCGCCAGATGGCCCCACATGTCGCCCGTTGTGCCGAAGCCGTGCAACATGACGACCGCTGGACCATGACCGCCGACGCGCACATGGATGGATGTACCGTTGGTTTCGATCATCCGCGTCTGCATCACAGCCGGGAAGGGATAAACCCCATCTACGTGGGCATGCTCGCTCATCGCTGCGTAACTCTGATCTTTCATGTTTGTTCTCTGCTCATCATTCGGTTTCATTTTTGATTTTTGCGTTGTGGCCGTCTTATGGGGCGCTTTCGTCACGCGGCTTTGGTGAGGTGGTCCCACATAGGGGAACTCGAGTAACAGATCGGCGTGGGGCCCTACGTTGTCTTCCGCCACCTTTCCATTTGTGAGGATGCGAATAAAAGAATCGAATGCATCGTCAGTGAGTGTCCGGCCGTTATCAGGAAAAGATGCCGGGCGCGTAGGGTCATAAGGCAGAACATCTGGGAGCAATGTCCCCGCCACGCGCTTTGCCTCGGCTGGCGTATATCCCCCTGTGTGCTCCAGAGCGTGCGCGAAGGCAGCAAGGAAACGCTCATCGTTCGCCGGTTCACCTCCGAGGTAGGCATCTCTTTCTTCGACAAGTATGACCGCTTGCGCAGGCCGGGCTCCGCGCTCCACTTGGATCCAGCCGGCATCATTTGGCGCAAGCGTGCGCGCCCACAGGCGAACCTCTTTTGCCCCCAGGGCAGAGTTAGGTACTTCAAGAACGATGCTGCACACATCTTTGTCAGCGAAGAAATCGTCGCCCGTGAACTGCAAGTTGTTCTTCGCGCCTTCCACGTCGCAGAAGAAAGGGTCGCTGCGCCAGCCGGCAAAGAAGCGGGTATCACGCGCCTCTGTAATTCTCGCGTCGCGCCCTGTTGAAACCGGCGCCCCATCAACGATTACTCGCCCACCATCGCCGGTACCGCCGGCTTGCCGGCCATCAATGCGGCGGACAGTCGCGGTCTGTGCGCCGCTTTCGAAAGCTGAGAAGCGCACCCGGTACGCGATGTCGGCAACCGCATCACCATCGGTATCAATCTTGATCTCGTACAGGGCTTCGGGTGCGAAAGGCTCGGTCGTAGTAGGCCCAGGAGGGTTCTCGCCGGCAGACGGATGCACGTTCATAATCAGAATGGATTTACTAGCGTCTCCAGGTTTCGGAAAGGCATACAGATCAGTGAAGTCCAGTCGGGCGTCTCCTTGGGGGAAGCGGAAGTCAGGGCCAGAATAGTGATGCGACATGAATTAGTCCTCCTCTCTTGCGGGCTGTTCGTCGGCCCGGGTTAGAACGCCGCGGCACCGGCCGCAGCGACGGCATGGTCCTGATCGCCGGAACCACCGCTGACGCCAACTGCGCCTACGACCTTGCCATCCCGCTTCAGCGGGATGCCGCCCGCAAAAATCATGATTTTTCCGTTGTTTGAAGCATGAATGCCGAAGAACTCGCCTCCCGATTGGGAATGCTTTGCCAATTCCTTCGTTTCAATGTCAAAGGCGCGTGACGTGTAAGCCTTCTTCATAGAGATATCAATGCTGCCAATCGATGCGTCGTCCATACGAACGTGCGCCACGATGTTTCCGCCTTCGTCTGTCACGGCGATGTTCATGGGCTGGCCAATTTCCCTGGCTTTCTTCTCCGCCGCGCTAATTACACGGCGCGCATCTTCTAATCTCACTGCGGTCACGAGTTCTCCTTTTTGCGATGCGATCATTGGCTTCCGGCTTTCGCTGCAGCTTGCTCGATCAAATCTGCGACGGCTTTCGGATGAGAAAGCATTGGCACGTGACTAGAGGCAACAGTGATCGACGTAGCTTTCATTGCCGCGGCTTCGGCCTTTTCAAGGTCCGGAGAAACAGCGCGATCGTTGCTGGCAATCACGCACCAAGATGGCTTGGTCTTCCACGCGGCGGTCGTGATCGTGACCCCAAATACAGCCGCTGCTGTCGGAGTTTGTGTCGCCGTCAACACCTGCTTCTCTTCGTCTGACAGGTCCTGCGCGAAGTCTTCAGCGATTCCCTTTGCGGTCACCGTCAGAAAGCCTTCAGCATCCGCCCGGACTTCGCCGCCTAGCGGAGCCGGCGGAAACGGTTTGGTGACCGAAGCAACGGACTCACCATCCGACGGCGCGAGAGCAGCTACATAAACCAACCCGACTACCTTTGGATCGTTTCCTGCTTCCGTGATAACCACCCCTCCATAAGAATGGCCCACGAGGAGCACAGGGCCATCCTGCAATGCGATGGCGCGCTTGGTGGCGGCAACGTCGTCAGCCAGCGAGGTCAATGGGTTCTGCACGGCGACCACATGGAATCCCTTGGCTTGAAGTAGCGGAATCACTTTGGACCAGCTTGATCCGTCGGCCCACGCCCCGTGAACAATGACGATATTTCTAACCCCTTGAGGGGATTTGGTCTGAGCGACTGATCCGCTGTAAAACATCGGTGTCAGTAAAAATCCTGCAATTGCTATCAAAGCAGTTCGGTACGCTTGCGAGAGTTTCATATTTTTCTCCTTCGTTGAATCAAGATTGAAAATCACAATTCGCCACTTTCTTGCTGGACTTACGGCCCGCGAGAGCCGACGCAGTCCTTTTAAAACGGTTTGCTACAGGCCCGGCCTACACCACGTTGACGGCAACGTCGATGTTGCCCCGTGTAGCGTTGGAATATGCACATGTCTCGCCGTGTGTGGCGTCCACAATGGCCTGGGCGATTTCGCGTTCCAAGCCCGGTAGGCTGACGTTAAGCCGTGCTCGGAGGAAGTAAACGTCGCCAGAATTGCATAGGTCGATCTCGGCATCGACGGCTGCGTCAGCCGGCAGTTTGACCTTCATCTTGTTGGCCACAACCCCCATCGCGCTAATGAAACAGGCCGACCAACCAGCGGCAAACAATTGCTCCGGATTGGTACCAGTTCCTGGGACTCTGGGAGCCGAGAACTGAACATCTAAGCGGCCATCATCACTGCGGGAGACGCCGCCGCGCCGACCGCCCAAAGTATGGGTCTTGGCGGTGTACCGCACCTTTATGTCTCCCTGGGTTGAACCAGCGGGTGCGTTGGTTTTTTCATAAGTGGTCATCCTTATTTTTCTCCGTGCGCCGGTCAAAACCGGCAAGGTGTAGTGAATCAAAATTTTCATAGATTGAAGGATTAGCGAGCCCATCCGATGTTTACTGGACGTTCATCCATATATCCGAACCTGCCAGCTTAACCGCCACATCCGTAAAGAAAATCCGCAGCGGCTTGCCGTCACCTGTCCCGCGATGGTCTAGGGAGACAACGATAGGGCCAGCCTTCTTGTAATCCAGCCACTTCGAGTTCACGACACTAACTATGCTGTGCGTCCCGGGGCCCAGGTGCCAGGTCAGCTGCTTCACCCGGTTGTCAGGGCCGACGTACATTTCCCAAGTGTCGCCGGGAGTATAGCCGCCGCCCTCGGCCGGATATCTCACAACGACACGTCTGGCGGAACCCCCGCCGATCGGCAGTTTGTGTATGCCAGTGTCTTCGACCTTGGCGCTGGTGTCCCAGCAGGCATGGAAGGGAAGCCACAGCCAATACTGATTGTTGTTGAAACTTGGATCGATTTCATTCTTCACGTTGTCAGGCTGGCTGCTGAGCTGAGAGCGCACGTAGGTAATCTTCACCGGATTGCCGTCCTTGTCTTTTCCTTCGTAGGTGACCCGGTCGGCTTTGGGCTCCCAGATCCAGCTCTGAGCGACTTTGACTCCGGGAAAATCTATGTTGAAGGTGGAGCGGACTGCATCAATTTGCCCGAACGAGTCGATGCCATAAGCCTGAGCAATTTTTTCGGCGGCTGGCGGACATTTCTGCGCCCAGGAGGCCGAAGCCAGAAAGAGCATCCCGGAAATTAGAAGACTGATCTTTGTAATACGGCTAGAATTTGTCATGAGAGTCCCTCTTTTCGAAAGTCAACTCCATACCCAGATGTAACTAAGTCAGAAGCGCGGCGCTGGCAGGCCGAGCGCCATTGCCAGTCACCATTTGCCCGCGTGCGCGCCGCCATCTACGTGCAGTATTTCACCCGAAGTGAACGTCGCGTCCGTCAAGAACAAAACTGCATCGACGACTTCTCTAACTTCACCTATCCTGTGGACCGGGTGCAGCCCTTTGAGAAAGTCATGAGTTTCAGGTTTATGCATGGGAGTATCGATCACTCCCGGCGCTACGGTGTTTACACGAATGCCTTCGTTCGCGTATTCGATGGCGAGGGCGCGTGTCACCGCATTCAAGGCGCCCTTCAACATGATTTGAACGGCCGCCCCTACACCTGCGATCGGTTGGTCAACCAGAGTGGTTGACACGTTGACGATGCTGCCCGATCTCTGCCGCAACATTTGCTTTACGGCGAGCTGTGACACGTAGAGAAAGCCTGCAAGCGTCGTGGAGACTAAAGTATTGAAGTCTTCGGTCGTGTATTCGATGAAGGGCTTCGGAATAAAAACACCCGCATTGTTTATCAGCACATCGATCCGGCCAAATCGCGATACGGCAGTATCCACAATCTTTGCGGCCGTGCGCGGGTCGCCGATGTCTCCGTCTACGAGTGCAACATTCGCGGCTGCCGGGAATGGATTTGCGTTGGTAATGTTTCGCGAGTTCGCGACTACGTTGTAACCTCGTTTCAAGAACGCTTCGACGAGGCCCGCTCCGATTCCTCGCGAGGCACCAGTAACAATTGCTGTTTTCGTTGAATTTGGCATTTCTAAGCTCCTTTTAACGTCCATCCCGCACGGTCCGTAAGATCTAGCACTCAGCTTTTTAACGGTGTAGTTGTAAGGACCTCTACTTTTTGAACCTGCGGAGGAACCGCAAATAATTCGTTGGCCCGTGCCGTCAACGCCTTGGCGATCTCGCCAGTCAAGTGGGCATTCCGGCCCGCTTCATTTGAAAAAGTGTCGAAGATTCCGAACTTTCCCGGCCCGAGTTTGATCGCGTACCATTTCAAGGTCGCTTTTTCATCCATCGCGAGCGGCTGAGCCGACTTTAGAAATGCCTCGGCATCAGACTCCTTGCCTGCGCGTGCTTCGAGCATGACCAACAATCCAATTGCTTCCATTGAATTACCTCCAGTGTTGAATTGCTTTCGACCGATTGCCCACAACAGTGAGTAGACTGCACATTGGATTTTGAGTTGTGCGGATTTCTGCTGGGATGGTCGGAATCCTGCTAAATCCATACTCACCGAGACAGAACTCCAACGACTTACACCTGAGTCTGGGGTTTGTCTTGAGGGAACGACGACGAGAGTTCGAATGAACTGCGCCAGGCTGCTCAGAATTGTTGATTGAGGCGATAGTGCTGAGGCGGATGCCAGGAGCGATGAGCTACAAATTCCGGACAAGACCCGGCGTTAACAACAAACTAAGAATCAACCAGTGAAAGTGACGCGTCTTCGGAGCGGGATTCCGAAACGCAAGTCACTTCGGAGTCCAGAAAATCCTGGCGATACTCTGTCGGGCTAACTCCACAAACATCACGAAAGACCTGCGCAAAGTGCTGCTGGGTCTTGAAGCCACAGGCCACGGCCACGTCCAATACTCGGGCATCCGGAGCACGCAACATCGCTTTAGCACGCTCGACCCTTTGGCGCAGAACAAATTGATGCGGGGTCTCGTGCGTTGACTTGCGAAACATCCGCGCGAAATGTGCTGTGCTCAAGCCTACCGATTGCGCCATCTCGTCGAGACTCAAATCATCTTCCATCTTCGCATGGACCAATTCTTTAATCCTTCGTAAGCGCGCGGGGCCCAGTCCGCCTTTGTACATCTGCACAGGACGGTGCCTTACTGCATAACCATTGACGAGCGTTACGGCCATCGCCTGTTCAATAGAATCCAGAAACAGTCGCCCGCTCGAAAACCCAGCAACCATCTCCGCATGAGCCGCCGCAACCAGCGCACCCAGGCGGGGGTCCGCGAACTTGCGATGTGGGCGCAGTTCCACCTCGCCATAAGCTCCGTCCGAGGCGGCCATCAGTGGCGCATCGGAAATACCGAGCTGCAGATGCGGTGTGGCCATGAGTCCAACCCACTCTCCAATATGACGGTCGCACAGTGCTAAGTCGCCCGCCACGTACTCGAACTTTTCCAGCGCGGAACGCTTGGAGCCCCACTCAATTGAACCGGGCCCCATCATCATTGCGAAAGCCTGGTCATGCCGCACCCAATGACGCGGCTCTGTGACAGATTCAGGTTGAAAGAGCTCAACTCTCATTCTTTTGCTCCATGCCGTCGTGTTGTGGATATGGCCGAGGGTACTCCAGGAGCTGTTCAAGACCTTCTCATTTGATGTATTTCTGTGGCAGGGCGATACATGCGCTTTTTGCCTCCGATCCTGGAGGTCGTGGCCTGCACAAGGGCGGGGTCGGTGGTTCAAGCCACCCAGGCCCACCATTCAAATCAGGGTCCAACCCGGGTCACTCACATACGATCTCGCCGAACTCACACGAGCTCGGCTGTGTTCATTGCGTGAGGCGAGATTCCTAAGAATTACCAAAGGACCTTGAGACCGTTGTACAGGCTGAATTTTTCGTCGCAAGTCATCACCGGGATCTCTTCGCATAAAGCCTGGGCGATGATCTGACGGTCGAAGGGGTCCGCGTGCAGTGGCGGTAGATCGAAAAGAAAGAATGCATGGTTCGCTGTGTACGGCAATACGCGAATGTCCAGGTCCTCAAGCGCGTGGCGCGTGTCAGCGGCGGAAAATTTCAACTTGCCGCGGGCTGCTTTGACGGCGATTTCGGAAAGAGAAATCGCGCTCAGTTCCAGGATGTTTTCAGTGTTCTGCAAAATGCCAGTCGCGCGCTTGGTGAGTCGTTCCGGTGACTCAACAGCGAAAATCAGAGCGACCGTATCCAGGAGCAACCGCACCTAATCACGCCCTTCGACGAAAGCGTCGGCTTCGTCGTCCGACATGGGTTTCCACCAGTCGTTATCGCGAATGTAAATTTTTCCTTTCAGTGTTCCGAGCTTCCGTTTTTTGCGACTCGGCTTTTTTGTCCGGATGATGTCCACGGCAGGGATACCGCGCCGGTAGATGGTCACTGTTTCGCCATTCTCGACAGCCTTGATTAGCTCGGGAAGCTTGTTCTTGGCGTCCGCTACGCTAACTTTCATAGCCTCGATGATAGCTATCTAATATGGCTATGTCAACTCCAAAGAACCAGTACCGGCAGGTCTGTGACTAGCGACCTCAATCCTGATAAGGGCGAGGTCGGTGGTTCAAGTCCACCCAAGCCCACCATTCTTTTCAGTCAATTACGGACAGGGGCTTTTTGTGTTGTCGCAGGCTGTACCCGGTTTTGTGCCCCACCCGACTCAGAAACCGGCTTTGCGATGGCGTCCAGGGCTGTCCTCTTTGCTTCCATGCGAATGTGAGAGTAGTGCTCAATCATCTCCCGGCTGACGTGGCCAGCGATGGCCAACCGTCAATACCGTTGGCTCCTATACATCGCAGTTTACGGCCCTAGTCGATGGCAAACCGCACGACTCCGATCCTCTACTAGGCCTGCGGTTCACGCATCCAGCTGTTCAGCGATGCCGTCCAGTCGGGCGGGATGCTCGTGTGTATCTAGAATCGCAGGATGATCATCGAATGAGATTGCCTGCACATATGGCACGCGCCGTTCTGGAGGCGTATCCTGGCGACGAACCGGTCGTAAGTCCGGACCCAGGATGGAGGGCGTCATGAGCTCCGGGGAATCGCGACCCACGCCGGCCACAAAATACAACTCACTCACACCGCGGGCCTGGTCCAGCCGGCCGGCTCTAAAGCCAAACAAGGGCCGAATACGACAATTGCATTTGGAGCTGGCCGATGGATGGGTGAATGCCCAAGAGAAGGTTCATCATGCGAATGTTCGTCGCCTCGATGGTGCAGATTTGACGCTTAATGTAGGTGAACTGAAAGGTCCCATCATAGGTCTTTTACTTCGGGAACCGCTTTGAGGAAAAATAGGGGCCAGAAGTCCCTTGTGGGAAGTCTCACCAGATAGGTAACGAGAAACGCGCTTGTGTTCACCGATTGACTTTCACTTGCTTGGTAAGTCGCCTTACCGGCCATATAAAGTATTACCTCACTTGATGTCCGGTTTGCGCGTTAATCAGGAGTTGAGATTGTTTGTGCAAGGGATGGATGTGAATTACATAGTGCAGGATACGCGATGGCCTGCGCTGTCAGATGCCCGCGTACCATGCGTACCCATCTTCTGCCCCCAACACGCCGGAGCCCAAGCCTTTGCCAAACTGTTTGAGGTTATCAGTGATCGTGAGGCGGTTGATGTACTTGACGTTCTTGTAGCCGAGTTGGCGGGGAACGCGCATGCGCAGAGGTCCGCCGAATGGGACGGGCAACTCGCCGCCGTTCATACCGTAGCTGACTAGGGTCTGCGGGTGCAACGCCTCAGCCATATCGATGCTATCCCATGCCTCGGGTTGGATCGAGCGGTACACAACGTATCGGGCCTGGGGCAGCGTCCCCACCAGTTCCAGGATGTGTAAGAGCGGAACGCCTGTCCATTCGGCAATATATGTCCAGCCTTCTTCGCAGCCGATCATCGTGATTTGGGTGCGGGCGGGAAAGCTCTTGAGTTCAGCAACCGAGAAGGACGCCGGGCGGGCGATCATGCCATCAACGACCAGACGCCAGTTCACAAATGCCACGCTCTGAAAGCGCTGGAACTCTTCGCCCAGGGGATCGATGGGATTTGCAAACGGATCTTTGGAGATCTGGCTCTGAGAAAACTCACGCGCCAGAGTATGGCGAGTCAATACCCGCTGCGCAGCATAGGTAAGTGTTTCGCCGGGTCCGTAAATGCCTCCCGAATCCGGCGGGATGAGTCCATATCGCCCGGCGAGCTTCGCAGCCACGGCCAGCCCGGAAACACCTGCGGTGGCCGCGATCCCGGTGGTAATGATTTGACGTCGAGAGAGCTTGTTCACACTCGCTCCTGAGGCTCGGTGATGCGACCGCTGATCATGGCGCGCATACGATTTCGGAATCCTGCAAGAACAACCATCAGCACATGAATCAGAAGGAACACCACCAGAAATCCTGTCACGAAGAAGTGTATGGTGCGCGCGGATTGGTGGCCACCGAGAACCGTGGCCGGAGCTAGGGATTCGAAGGCCGGTGACATCGCCAGCCCCGTCCAGATGATCAACGGAAAGCATAGGAAAATAACAACCAGATACGTCAGGCGCTGCAAGACGTTATAAGACCAGGCTTCTTTCGCACTGGGTCGCTCGAAACGCAGGTGCTGGGCAATGGAAATTCCAAGCCGCTTGGGCGAGAGGTCAGAACGAGCGGGAAGGATATTCCGTCGGAAATGCCCTCCGAAGAATCCGAAGGCCACGTAAAGTAACCCGGTTCCAACCACAAACCAAGCAGATTGGAAATGGAGATAGCGGCTCCAGCCATTCTGATCGGGAAGCACGTAACCATACCCAGTGGGAACGCTAGACCGAGAGGATGGAATTGGGATCGTGAATAAGGGGCGAGTATTTACGTTGCCGGTCTCTCCCCAATAAAACCGTGGGTGAGAGATGAGAATTTCCACTCCGGTCACGAGCAGGGCCAGGAAGGATACCACGGTAAGCCAGTGCGTAACGCGAACGAGGAGAGAGTGCCGAGGACTAATCGTTTCCGCCATTCGCGAAAGTGTACCAATGGCGCGTGCGTTGTGCACGGGATATCCGCGCGAAACTCTAGACGCAATGTTCCTTAGTGCCTGGTAAGCCTTACCGGATATCTCTAACAATGTCGGCCCTGTCAAACTCTTTTTGAACGCACTTCTTTCTTTTCACCTAAAAGAGTTTTTCTCTTTCGTTCTCTTCGTTTCTTTTCTTCTCTGCATCGACGACCACGGCTCGTTCCGTAATCTAGCGGTCGGCTTCAGTCCGGTCGCGGTAGGGACGCCGGTTGCCCAACGCCCCCCGCACAGATCCGCACATGCGGCATTACCGCATGCGGCTCCTACCGCAGATACTTGGCGTCGAAGCGCAAGTAGGGATACGGGTGAAGAATTCTGGGCAGCGGAAGCCATTGCTCGACGAAACCAGCAAGGCGCTTCCACGTCATCCGGCTTTTCTGGCTACGGCAGTGCAACACCCGCAACCAACGTTTGCTCACCTCCAGCCGAAAACTCCGAAGACTGACGATATTGCCGGGAACTGCATGATAGTTGAAGTAGCCCTGAACCACGCTCTTCAACCACTTCCCGACCTCTGCCAGCGGCTGATGCATTCGCTTCCGAAGTTCGTCCTTCACCTCTTTCAGTTTGGCGAGGAGTCGCTTGCGGATGGTCTTGCGCAGCACAAGGAACTTGCCGTTCTTCCTGGCTTGTCCACAGATGTGTGTGAACCCCAGAAAGTTGAAAGTCTCCGGCTTGCCCTTCCCTCGTTGCTTCCGACTTGCTACCACAAAACGCCCGAACTCAATCAGGCGTGTTTTATCCGGATGTAATTCCAGCCCGAACTTCCGCAAGCGCTCCCGCCAGTCGTGGAGGAACCGCTCCGCATCCGCTCGATGTTGGAACCCTAACACTGCGTCGTCCGCATAGCGGACCACGATGACTTCTCCCGCGGCCCACTGCTTCCGCCAGTGTTGTACCCAGAGGTCGAATACGTAATGTAGGTAGATATTCGCAAGCATCGGCGAGATCACCGATCCTTGCGGAGTTCCCACCTCCGTCTTCGACCATCCTCCATCTTCCGAAACGCCAGCCCTCAGCCATTTCTTGATGAGGCGGAGGATCCGTCGATCGGCAATGCGGTGCTCGACGAATTTGATCAGCCATTCGTGCTTTAGAGATCCGAAAAAGTCACGAATGTCCGCGTCTAGCACCCAGTTCACCTTCTTCCTCATAATCCCGATCCATAGCGCATCCAGCGCAGCGTGCTGGCTTCGCCCTGGCCGGAACCCGTACGAGAATCCCAGAAAGTCCTCTTCGTAGATCTGTCCCAGGACTGTTCCCACTGCCTGTTGGACGATTTTGTCTTCTAGGGCAGCAATGCCCAGTGGCCGCTGTCGTCCATCCGCTTTGGGTACGTAGGCTCTCTTGGAAGGTTGCGCTCGATACGTCCCCCGGTGCACGCGTTGGTGTAAATCCTCCAGCCGCCTGTCCAGGTCCGTCTCGTAGCCTTTCCATGTCACTCCATCCACTCCGGGAGCAGCATCTCGCTTCAATGCATAGAAGCTATCCAGTAGCAGAGGAATCGTGACGTGGTGCAGTAACGCAGTGAACTGTAGCCGTTTGTCCCTTCTTGCTGCTTCCCGCACACGGTGTAGCCCGCTCAACGCGTTGCCCCAACTCTGTGTCTGGGACGCGGTCGTCTGCTCCGTGTTCTCCTTGGTCGATCGTCTTCCCTCCGCACCCTCCGCCGACGGCTTTCCGCCTTTGTTCGGGCACTTCGCAGGTACTACACGACCGTCCGACTCCCCACCAACGTTCATGTTGGACTTGTGGCTCATCGCCTTCTCCAACCGGCCCGCACGCTTCTTCGTGATGGGCGCTGGTGGGGCCTCCCGGTTCTCGCGCGTGGAGTTTCCATACGTGCAGGGGTCTTCGACCTCGCAGAGTCCAGCACGTGCTCGCGATTTCGCACTTGTTGGTGTTGCCTTCCGCCTTAAGGTACGGCGTCGGCACTCTGATTTTTGAGAATTACGCGGCTCAATACCCTACCCGCATGTGCCCATATCAATGCTTCACGTCCAGCCTTGCGACTGGTCACGCGCATGACTCAGGGCCGGTGTGGGTCGCTGGCCCTTCACCGTACGGCTCTTTCATCCGCACCTCCACGCCGGTTTATCCCGGCGCACACCCAAACATCTCTTCGATCAAACTTCGACCATGATTAGTTCTTCAAACTCCCTTTTCAGGGAGCGGGATGCCCAATCAAGTCCGCGGCGTTCTACTTCGCGCCATGTCCGGTAACGAGCTGTCCCG
>Ga0210403_10001919_pt1 | contig 19190 bp, 16 predicted proteins | sample IncBWC19MmetaG_FD_150863 | JGI IMG/M metagenome (GOLD analysis project Ga0210403, IMG submission 150863) | Forest soil microbial communities from Barre Woods Harvard Forest LTER site, Petersham, Massachusetts, United States - Inc-BW-C-19-M | ecosystem: Environmental > Terrestrial > Soil >... | reverse complement strand
CAGCGCCCCCGTGCATGGTGCATGCCGTGCTCGATGCGTTGTCGCCGTTCGGCATATCTCATCTCGACATGCCCATGACACCGCCGCGGATCTGGTCGGCGATCCAGGCCGCGCGTATGGGAGCAAGCCAATGATCCCCGCGGCTTTCGACTACGTCCGGGCGGATTCGCTTTCACAAGCGATCGCGTTGCTGGCGGCAAATCCCGACGGCGCAAAGCTTGTCGCCGGCGGCCATACCCTGATCCCAACCCTCAAGCTGCGGCTTGCCTCGCCGGCGCTGCTGATCGACATCAGCCGCATCGCGCAGTTGAAAGGCATCGAAGTCGGCGAGCAGATCAGAATCGGGGCGCTGACGACGCACGCCGAGCTTCTCGCTTCCGAACCGCTGCGCCGAGCCGTTCCATTGTTCCATCAGGCCGCCGACCTGATCTCGGACCCGCAGGTTCGCAATCGCGGCACGATCGGCGGCTCGCTGGCGAATGCCGATCCCGCCGCCGATTGGCCGGCCATCGTCATCGCGCTTAATGCAACAATCGAAATCGCCGGCCCGGACGGCGTCCGTCAGCTCGCCGCAAAAGACTTCTTCGTCGACATCATGACGTCAGCGCTTGGCGCCGATGAAGTCCTCACGGCCATTCGAGTTGCGCGACCTTCGCCGGACACGCGGTTCGTCTACCGCAAGATACGGCATCCCGCGAGCGGCTATGCAGTTGTCGGAGTTGCGGTAGCCATCCGCATGACAGGCAATGCCGTAACCGAAATCACTATCGGCGTGACCGGAGCGGCAGGTTTTCCTTTCCCGGCGGAGGGTGCGGCCGCGTTTCTCACTGGCAAGCTTCTTTCAGCCGAGAATATCGATGCGGCCGTGCGGATTGCGAGCGAGAATATCGACTATCAGTCTGATCCATATGCGCCCGCGGCGTATCGCAGGCAGTTGGTCAAGACCGAAATCGGCCGCGCATTGTCCGGGCTGAGAAATCCGCCGTCAACTTAGCGTACCGTCACCCGAGCTGCTTGATTGCGCGAGGCGTTGCCCAATGGGGAGTAGAACGCATGACGATCGGAAAGCTGGGGATTGAGGGTTGTGGCGGCCCTCAAAGCGGCCGTCCGGCAACTGAATATAGTGGAATTCGCAGGAGCGACCAAAGGTGCCACGGACGTCCACCGAACTGGAGCACGCAGTTTAAAGGCTTCTCGGCAGGACAGAACCAATAATCCTTATGGAGCTCGATTTGAGGGCGGACTCTGCGCCCGGGAGACAGGGTACGATGTGCCAAAGTGGCGCGCTTCATCTGGCCGATCAATGAAAGGCAATAACCGCCACGGAATCGCGACGCCGCGCAACAGCCTTAGCCAAACCCAATGAGCGAGAGCTATGCACGAGAACGACTTTCGGAAGAGCGTACTTAAAAAGGAATACTTTCGGCGGAAGACCGGGCAGATCGTTTCGTCCGTTGTCGCCGAGACCAAAGGCTTGCACGCTGAGTTCGTTCGACGCCAACACTCCTCCGCTCGCTCGCTTTGGCATGTTCGTCAGCCCAATTTCGTGCTGTTGTGGAATCGATCGGGGACAAAAAACTACCACGTGGACATCGACGGTCGTTCGATGGACGCAAACTTAGAGGAAGGATCTGATCTGCTTTTGATTCCTCCCGACATGGAGGCGAACGTCGAATTCAGTGTCGAAGGTGAGACTGATTACTCAGTTACATTCTTGGATCGCTCTCTGTTCGGGCGACTCTCTCCAGAGCTCGGACGGCCCCTCGTTGCTTCCAGCAATGAAGCGCTGCGGCGCGGCCTTGTCGAATTGGGTCGCGAGGCGGCGGCTCTGGATGACGTTTTCGATCTGTTTGCCGAAGGTTGGGCTTTGCAGGCTATGGCCCATCTGTCTCGTCTCGCGGGCGGGCACCGTTCGAATCGTGAGATATCGCGTGGCGGCCTGGCTATCGCGAACCTGCGTCGGGTTCAGGACTACATTCACTCGAATCTCGCAGCTGCGATCACCCTGGTAGAATTGTCGAGGGTCGCTGGTTTGAGCCGCCGGCACTTCCTGCGGGCATTTCGCGAGAGCACCGGGGATACACCGCTTGGCTACGTCCGCGCTTTGCGGATTGAGGAGGCAAAGCGACGCTTGTCGCAAGGAAACCAAAGCATCACTGAAGTCGCGCTCGACTGCGGTTTTAGCCACGCTCAACATTTTGCGACAACTTTCAGGACGGCGACTGGCCTAGCGCCTTCGGCGTTCCGTCGCTTTTGTCTCTCTCCTGACGCGTTTATGAGAGTGAGCAGACGCGAGGCTATCACGCCCGAAATAGAGAGCGAAGAGCAGCGAGTCCTGTCGCACCGATAGACATACCCTGGCGATCGAAGTCCAACTTGCGCCCGTTCCACATCGCGAGCGACGGATCTCTCGTTCTTTTATCCGGAGCGCGTTGCCCCTCTGTGCGAGAGCTGATGCCAGCAGAGCACAATGTGGCCTTCCAGCGCATGTTCTGTCCCTCCTGCGGAAGCCCACGACCGTACGCGGGCAGTACGTAAGGGACCAGCGAGACTGCCGGTTCCTTTCATACGAGGCGCGATGGAGATGACGATGACGCTTGAATCGTTGGGGAATGAACTGGCTAAGCTTCTGGCCGATATCATTCATGCGCTAGTGTCAAGCAAACTCAAGAAGACGGCTGATCGAATACGCGGGTCGTGCCTGCAATGTGACGGGCCGCTCGCGATGGTTGAATTGGGATCAAGCGGAGAAGATGTGGTCGCGCTGCTGGCCGTGCTGAACGAAACGGTGCTGCACAGGTGGTCGCTGGAGTTCGACCTCATCGATCGGGTTGCGAAGCGAGGCGACCTTCGCATCGATCTGCGACCTCTCCCAATCACCGGCTTCAACTTTACGCGAAGAAGAACTTCCATGAACGGCCGAGACAATCTTCGGCAGAGGACGTTATTCATCCGGCCGAAGGTGAAATCGCTTCGTCGCTATCAAATCCAGAGAGGACAATCATGACCAAAAGCCGCTATTCAAAGCTCTCGCAGGTAACGCTTCACTATCTGGAAGAAGGTGATGGCGATGTTGTCGTCCTGCTCCACGGTTGGCCACATACCTCGCACAGCTGGCGCCACGTGATTCCGAAACTCTCACCGAAATATCGAGTGATCGCGCCAGACATGCGGGGATTGGGGGACAGCTCGCGCCCGGCTGCCGGATATGACAACGGTACCGTTGCCGGTGATGTGATCGAGCTGCTGGACTCACATGGAGTACACGAGTTTTCTCTAGTGGGTCACGACTGGGGCGGACCAGTAGCTTTCGCTGCAACACTCCTCGCTCAGGATCGGGTCAAGAAGCTCGCACTGGTCGACGCGGTGCTTGCAGGTGACGGCCGCTCGGCCGGGAGCGGCCAGGGGGGCGCGCGTTGGCATCACCTCTTCCATCGGACGCCCGATCTTCCTGAAGCTCTGACAGCGGGACGTGAAGCAGCCTATCTCGGCTGGTTCTATGACGAATATAGCGAGCGCCCCGGCGCCGTGGGGCCGGACGATCTCGCAGAATATGTTCGCTGCTACTCTCAGCCGGGCGCTATGCGTTGCGGCTTCGAGTATTATCGGACGCTTGAGATATCCTCGGCCTTTGTTCGAACGAGAATTGAACGGGATGGTAGGCCCACCCTGCCGGTGTTGAGCGTCGCTGGTGGCGCGGGTCGCGGACGAGCGGACGAAGCGGCGGACAGCATCAGTCGACTTGTCACCAATCTCGACTCGCACATCATTCCCGGCTGCGGGCATTTAGTCCCCGAAGAGGCAGCGAACGAGCTGTGCGACCTCCTCCTTCCATTTCTCAACGACTCAAACCACAGCTCGTTTGAGATGCCTGGGGAGGTCGGAAATCTAGCGCTAAATGACTCAATCTAGTCGATTTGGCTCACATCAGATTGCCGACGGGACTCGTTGGGTGAGGCCAGCGACCTTAGGGAAGACTGTCCGGAAAGAGCCAATGTAGTCGTAAATTTCCGGCAATTGTCTCGCGGAAACACAACGCCGTGACGCCGCGTAACAACAGGCCTCTTCCTTCAGAATGTAGATGCGGGAAAGGGCTCTGGCGAAAAGCTATCACGGAGTAGCGATCGATGGCGGTTGCGAACACGGACCCTTGTTGCCGACGATCTTGCGGCAATTCCCACGTAGCCGACTCAACGTCTCACAGTCGCGAACTCCAACTTTAGGCAAAGGAGAACTTCCATGAATAGCCAAGACGATCTTCGGCCAAGGCATCCGATAAATCGACGCACATTTGTGGGCATGGTCGCTGCGGGTGCGGCAAGCACTCTTGTCCAGGGCACCGCCGTCGCTGCGCAGCCCGCGCCGAAGGCCCGCAACGTCGTCCTCGTGCACGGGCTATTCGCAGACGGGTCATCCTGGTCCGAGGTGATCGCACGATTGCAGGCAGCGGGGCTAAATGCCACATCCGTGCAAAATCCTCTTACGACGCTGCCCGAAGCGGTGGCCTCGGCAGAGCGCGTGCTGGCGCGGCAGGATGGTCCGACGGTCTTGGTCGGTCATTCCTTTTCCGGAATGATCGTGACAGAGGCCGGTATGCATCCCAACGTATCGGCCCTTGTCTATGTGGCGGCGCGGGCGCCTGATGCAGGCGAGGATTACACGGCGTTGGCCAAGACATTTCCGACGCCGCCGGCGTCCGCCGGAACTGTCTTCGACGGCGATGAAGGACGTCTCAGCGAGGCAGCGTTCTTGCGCGATTTCGCGGGCGACCTGCCGGAAGCGAAGGCGAAGATTCTCTATGCGGTGCAGGGGCCATTCCAAAAAGCGCTCCTCACGGGAAAGACCACGCATGCAGCCTGGCGATCGAAGCCGAGTTTCTATGCCGTTTCGACCGAAGACCGGACGATCAATCCCGATCTCGAACGTTTCATGGCCAAACGGATGGGCGCCAAGACCATCGAAGTGAAGGCGAGCCATCTCGCGCTGATCTCTCATCCCGACGAGATCGCCCGGTTGATCCTGGAAGCCGCGGGACAGCCCACCTAGCAGATGGGCTTCAGCGCATCATGACAATCGTCATATAGACTAACTCGCAATGGAGAATAGACATGTTTATGCTCGACCGCCGGATGCTTCTGCGTGCCGGCTCTGCCGCCGTCGGGGCCGCCGCACTCGCCCCCCACGTCCCCGCGCTTGCCCATGCTCCCCAAGCTGCCGAGCGGCCGCAGCCTGGCTTCTACCGCTTCAAGCTCGGCACCATCGAGATCACCGTCATCAGCGACGGCACGCTCGCGTTCCCGGCCGAAACGCTGTGGCTCGATCGCGCCGAGGAAGCAAGGGGCCTGCTCTCATCCACGTTCCAATTGCCCAGACCGGTCGGGCTGGAAATCAACACCATCCTCGTCAACACCGGCGACAGGCTGGTATTGATCGACGCAGGCTGCGGCGTCGACAAATTCCAGAAAACGACCGGCCGGTTGCTCGGTAACCTCGCCGCCGCGGGCTACGCGCCGGGCGATATCGACACGATCCTGTTCACTCACTTCCACTTCGACCACCTGTGGGGCATCAGTGACCACGACAACGCGTCACTGCTGTTTCCCTCGGCCGAATTCGTCGCCAGCGAGACCGAGGTCGCCTTTTGGAGCGCCCCGGATCTGGCCGATAAATTGCCGCCCGCGCAGCAGCCGCGGGTTACGCAGGCGAATCTGAAATTGGCCACCCCCCGGCTGCGCCTGATCAAGGCCATGGCGGAGGTAGTGCCGGGCGTCACCACCTTCGGCACCCCCGGTCACACGCCAGGCCACCTCGCGGTAAATATCAGTTCCGGCAGAGAAGAACTGCTCCTGACCGGCGACGTCGTGGTCAACTCGGCGGTCAGCTTCCTGCATCCGGAATGGCCGTTCGGGTTCGACATCGACGTGCCGCTGGCAACCAAGACACGCATGGCCTTCCTCGACCGCGCAGCGGCCGACAAGACGCTGGTCGGTAGCTACCATCTGCCCTTCCCTGGCTTTGGGCACGTGGTGCGCGAGGGGGGTGCTTACCGCTGGCTACCGGCAGATTGGCGCTGGACGAGCTGACGATCACGCCGGGCGGGGACGGTGTGCTGCTTCCCCGCCAACGGATCGAGCTCGTGTTAGTTTATCGAAAGAAAGCCAAATGCGTCTCCTGAACATTGTCACCTCACCAAGAAGGGAGCGATCCGCGTCCATTGCGGTTATCGACTCATTCCTTCTCGAGTACCAAAAGAGAATCAAAGGAGTTGTGGTCGACACATTGGACGTCTGGACTGAGCCACTTCCGGAGTTTGATGCAGAAGCGATAGGCGCCAAATACAAAGGCGTTTCCGGAGAGGTGATGACGTCATTAGAAAGAGCCACGTGGGAAAAGATTGGAGAACTGGCCTCGCGATTTCAAAAGGCAGATCGCATTGTTCTTGGTGTTCCGATGTGGAATTTTTCCTTTCCCTATAAACTAAAGCAGCTGATCGATCTTGCCTGTCAACGGAATATGCTTTTCACGTTTGACGGGAAAGAATATGGACCAGCGTTGAACATCGACAAGGCATTCGTCGCGTATGTACGGGGGCAAAGCGAGGAAGCCGGCTTTCAGACAGTTCCTCCGCCTGGCTTTGACCATATAACGAAGTACATAGAGTTCTGGCTCCGCTTTATCGGCGTGCGCAGTATCACGGCAATGACCGTTGAGCACACGTGGGATGGGAGAGCACTGGACATGATCGACCAGGGAAAGAAGCAAGCAGCAGAGCTAGCGAGGAAGTTTTGAAGCTGCCGGTTGAGCGGACCTCGCACGTTGTGTGGAGCTGGCCGTTGGCGCGCACGTTTCAACTCTACAAGGACAGCAGGAGTAATATCGATGATCCAGGAGCTTACGGTAAACCATCATGAGCATATCAGCGACCTTCCTTACGAGGACGTGGTCGCGTTGTTCATGGAGGTGACGGGCAGCGTTGAGGAAGGCTATGACAGCGTCGCCTCGTCGGCCCAGACCAAAGAGGATTTTGAACGGATCTTCAAGCGTCGTGAGGGATCGAGCGGTTTTATGCGCTTTCTGACAGTCGATCACGGCGGATGGCTCAGCAATTTCGGCAAAGCCTCCAAAGCCATGATGGTCGTCCTCGGGAATCCACTGATTGCGATTACGATGATCCAGCACGACATCCGGGTCGGACTCAATGTTCCTGTGCGCATCTACATCTATGAAGGTGCGGACGGTCGCACGCGCGTGGCCTACGACTTGCCATCCACGCTTATGAGCGGCCTCGACGACGCCGATGTCGCTGAAGCCGCACGCAAGCTCGACGCGAAGTTGATCGCGGTCGCGGAAACGATCTCGGGCGCCACCGTCTAGACTACCGCCATTCCGCTCGATTCAGCCTTCGTTGAGGGCGTCGAACATGCGCATGCGGGGCCGAGGCAAGCACCGTTTTCTGAATAGGACCTCCGCACTGAACCAATCCTACGGGCCCACTTCATCGACCGCCTCAGGCCAGATCGCAGTAGGCCGACTGTGACAGCAACGCTTTGTGAACGGTCATTCCCATCAGATAGCACCGAGCGCCGTCTTCACTTTGTCAGGGGTTAGCGGCATCTCGCGCAAACGGACCCCGCTTGCATCCGCTAGCGCGTTGGCAAGCGCGGCGGCCGTGGGGCCCTGGGCGGCTTCACCGGCACCTAGAAAAGGCAAACCCGGCTGCGGCAGCACATGGACATTCACGCCGCCGGGCACATCGCTAAATCGCGAAATCGGATAACCGCTCCAATCGAAGCTCGTGCGGTGGTTGTCATCAAACGCCACGGATTCCCGGGTCGTCCAGCTCAGCGATTGGACGATTCCTCCCTCAACCTGATTTCGGATCCCGTCTATTGACGCCGGCTGCCCGGCGTCGACGGCTGCTTCGACCCGACGGACTGTGATGCGTCCCGTCTCTCGTTCCAATTCGATTTCCATCACGGTCGCGCAGTAAGCCCCGATATTTTTGTATCTGGCAAAGCCCATGCCGCAGCCATGGCGGCCGTCTCCGGGTACACGTTTGGCCCAACCAAACCGATTGGTGGCTTCTGTCATGACGGCGCGGGCGCGGGGATCCTGCATATGCGCCAGGCGAAATGCCAGTGGATCCTGGCCGCTGGCGCGAGCGAGCTCATCCATCATGCTTTCGATTGAGAATACATTTACGTGCGCGCCAAGCGAACGAAGCGCCGAGACGCGCAGCGGCATATCGGGGAGAAAATGGTAGATCACGCGCATGTTCGGCAGCGCGTACAGCGGGTTGGAATTCCGATCGCCGTCGCCCTCGGGCATCGGGATAGGCTCGACGGCCCGGATGGGGAAAGGCGTGGTGACCTCCTGCCCGGCGAGATACCCGCCGGCATCGATCGGGCGGTTATTATGCGGATTGCTCCAGACCTCGTGTTTCCACGCAACAATCTTTCCGTCCGCGCCGATCGATGCCTCTAGCTCGGTAACCATGGCGGGTCCAAGAGGCTCCCAGCCGAATTCCTGCTCGCGCATCCATTGCAGCCGGATGGGCGTATCCGGCATCGCGATAGCGACGAGCGCCGCGTCGGCGGAAACATCGTCGGCACCGTTTTGACCGTAGCAACCGGATCCCTGCACGTGGATGCATCGTACCTTGTCGGGCGGAAGGCTGATCAGCTCAGCGACGGCACGATGGACGTCGAAGATACTTTGGCTGTGCGACCAGATCGTCATTTCGCCATGCGCAAACAGCGCAACTGAGCACGAAGGGCCGATGGAGCCGTGGCAGATCCATGGGCGACTGTAACGGGCGGAAACGCTGTGTATGGCCGGCCCAGCTGGATCGTGCGTGTCCAGCACGACGATATCCCGCGTCGGCAAACGCTTGAGCGCATCGACGAAACTGTCAACCGGCAGCGGTCGCTCGACGCGCTGCCAAGGTCGGCGCTGAAGAAACCTGAGCGCCGCGATCGCCTGCCACTCGCTGCGGGCGACGATCGCGGCGAACTTGCCGTTGCGCACGATCTTCACGACGCCCGGCATCCGGCCTGCCGCGTCGAAATCAGCTTCTTTCAGCGCGGTGCCAACACTGGGACCGCGCACCACACGAGCGTGGAGCATGCCAGGCAGACGCATGTCCTGGACGTAGATCGCGCCGCCAGTCAGCTTTGCCGGAATGTCGCGCCGAGGCAGGGTACGTCCCATTGTCCGGTATCGATTGGGATCACGCCGAGGCGCGTCCTCGATCGCCGAAACATGAAGTGACAGTTTTGAGGCAAGGGTGCCGTAATCCGCGTGACGTCCATCGGGAGCGACGACGGCGCCGAGCCCGTCCGTCGTGATTTGGGCGACCTCGATCTCCCACAGTTTCGCGGCCTCTGCGACGAGCAGCATGCGGACGTTCGCCGCGGCGTTGGCGATCGCGGTGCCGCTATCCTGCATCGAGTGACTCCCCGATGTCACGCCTTCGTCGGGAGTTCGCGCACTGTCCGCGGTGACGATTTCGACTCGCGCTGCTGGTAGATCCAGCTCTTCAGCGGCGACCTGCCACAAAGCGGTGGCGATGCCCTGGCCGAGTTCGGCTTTGCCCGTGAAGACGGTCGCACGGCCTTCAGGATCAATTCGTATCCAGGCGTCGAGCAAAGGAAAGCTTTTGAGGCTTCCGGGCAGGTTGGGCGCCACCACTTTCGACCCGGCTCCCCCCTCCCCGCCACCGGCCAACTGGCTGAACGCGCGCGAGGACGAGAGGCACGAGAAGGCAACAACTAGTCCCCCTGCTGTTAACAGGTCCCGGCGCGACCAGGACAGCGACTCAGAGCGCATCAGAAACCCTCCGTCGAAGGAAGACCGGCGGCCCGGCGTATCGCTCGAAGAATCCGCATGTGGGTGCCGCAGCGACACAGATTGGCGTCCATATGAGAGCGGATGTCGGCCTCCGTCGGATGCTGTTTTTCATCTAGGAGCGCCTGCGCGCGCATGATCATGCCGGCAATGCAGTAGCCGCATTGCGCCGCCTGCTCGGTCAGAAAGGCAGCCTGCAGACGACTCGGCTGGTCGACAGTCCCAAGCCCCTCGACCGTGCGTATTTGCCGTCCTTCGAGTGCTGCGATGGGCGTGAGGCAAGAGAAAACCGCCCTTCCATCCACCTGGACAGTGCACGCGCCGCACTGCCCGAGACCGCAACCGTATTTGGCGCCGTTAAGTTCGAGATCGTCGCGGAGAACGTAGAGCAGAGGTGTCGAGGGATCCGCTTCCAAGGTATGATCGCGGCCGTTGACATGCAGCGTGATTGTCATGGTTGGCCCCCTTCCTCACGCGCCTGGGCGGCGGCTTCGTTCAATTTCGGCCAAGCCGGGTGATCGGTATACCTTGAGCGGAGATAACCGGCGATTTCCGCAATCTGAGAATCGGTGAAGCTATCGGCGAACGCTGGCATGTATGGGCCCGACCCACCCATTGGGGATTTCAATCCGTGCAGAATGATCTGCACCACGTCGCGCGGCTCCGCCTCCTGCACAGCGCTTCCCAGCGACAGGAGGGGCCGTCCTTGCGTCATCATCGGAGCGCCTGGGCCGTGACAGCCCGAGCAGGCGCCGGCGAAAAGCGTGGCGCCAATGGGATGATCCTGCGCGGCGTCGTTGGGGTGCTCCGTAAGCGGCGCCGTGCCCACCTCGGCGTTCTGCGTCTTACCCATTAGCGACGCAACATAAACTGCGATAGCGTGGACGTCCGAAGCTGGTGCGCGAGCGAGATTGTAGGTGACGGGTCCCATCGGCCCGGCCGCAGCGGCGTGGTTCATGTCGATGCCCGTACGGAGATAGGTATAGAGGCTGTCAATCGTCCAATCACGCGCGGCGGGATTCTGACCGTTGATCGGTGGGGCGTACCACCCCTCGGCCCAACCACCGGCGTAGGCGTGAGCCGCTATCTCGCCGCCAGCAATGTTTCGCGGGGTATGACAGGCGCCGCAATGCCCGAAGCCCTCCACCAGATAGGCTCCGCGATTCCATTCCGCCGAGCGATCGTTTCGCGGCTGCCAAATGCCGCCGTGAAGGAATAGCATCTTCCATCCGGCCAAGAGGGGGCGAAAGCCGAGTGGCGGATACAGGCGATTGACCGGTTGTGTTGTTGCGATGGCGCGACGAGTCATAAAGAAGGCGTAGAGCGCGTCGAGGTCGGCATCCGTGGCGTGGATGAAGTGCTCATAGGGAAGCGCCGGGTATAAATGCTTGCCGTCGCGAGACACACCGGACCGCATCGCGCGCCGGAAAGCCGCAGGCGACCAGCTTCCGATGCCGGTACCTTCGTCCGGCGTGATGTTGGTCGAAAACAGCGTGCCAAAAGGAGTTGCCAATGGGCGGCCTCCGGCGAACGGGCCACCGTCGTCGGCGGTGTGACAGGTGCTGCAATCTCCGATGCGGGCGAGAGCCGCACCCTTCTCTACCGCTTCTGGCGAGAAGCTTGCTTGTTCGGGGCGAGCGACGACGACGATCGGATGTCGGTAGGTCAAGGCGAGCACGAGGAGCGCACAGAGACCAGCACCGACCAAGCCGTAGACGAGTACGCGCTTATAATTAAGGTATCGCAGCCGTTCGACCAACGATCTTCTGACTTTCTCGGAGAATATGTTTCCACTAGTGTCCATTGCGATCTCACGACCCCCGGCAACAATGAGAACGGGTTGCCGGGTTGCTTCGGGCGGCGGCTACTACTTGCTCGCGGAGAACCGCTTCAACGTGGCGATGCACCCAGCCTTCGTGCGTTGCTTGCTCCGCGTGCTCATAATGATCTCCTTCATCATGCAGCGAGGTATCTCGTGCCCAGGGGTTTATGCCACCTGCCCCAACATGATTTAAATGCTGTATTGTCAGATCATTCCTGATTAAACATCAGGAATGATAAATTGTGTTTGACGAACGAGTATCTCGGGTAGGAGCGTGCCGGCCGCGGTGATCGAAGGCGGCAGCTTCGTCAAAACAGCGCTCCGCTTCAAAATTGTCGTGCAAGCTTTCGCTGCAAGATCAGCCGCTCAAGTCTGTGGACTATTTTCGTGAGATGTTGTTGGACGTTCTATTGCTTCGCGTCTTCGATCTGGACAGGAGTCCCACTGATCATCGAGTCGGAGGGATCGACGATGACGTCGTCAGTGGATTGCAGGCCAGACAAGATTTCGACCCTCTCGCCGTAGTCTCGCCCAATCGTTACCGGAACCAATTGCGTATGGCCGTTGCGCACAACGGCGACGCGCAAGCCCTCTTTTCGAAACAGCAGCGTATTGGCAGGAAGCGTGACGGATTGATTGGCCGCGGGCAGGCTAAGATGTACGAAAGTGTAAGCCCCCGGCAGAAGTCGGCCGCCGGGATTGTCAACATCGACCTCAACGAGCAGCGTGCGCGAGGAAAGATCTATTGCGTTAGCGTTTCGCACCAGCGTACCGTGAAACGACTCGCCGGGAAACTCGTCAAGCGTCAGGGTCGCTTTCGCACCCGGCTGCGCGGCGCGGGAATAGGACTCAGGAATCGCGACATAGGTGCGAAGCCTCTCGATCGCCGTGAGATGAAACAGCTCTTTCGAGGTCGAATTCGCGCCGGCATCGATGAGCGCACCGACATCAGTGTTGCGCGCCGTAATGACCCCGTCGAACGGCGCCGTGATCCGTTCAAAGCTGACAAGCTCTTCCAAGCGACCGACCACGGCGCGTTGGGCTGTGACGTTGGCCTCAGCAACCGCAACCGCTGCCGTTTGAGCTGTATAATTCAGTCGGTCTTGATCGCCCCTTTGCTGGGTATTCCAACCTTCTTGGACGAGTGTTGCAGAGCGGTCATAGGTCACCTTGGCGAGCTCGGCATTTGCCTGCGCCTGCTTCACCGCTGCCTCGTCCTGCGCGAGTTGTCCTTTGGCTTGGTCGAGCTCCTGGTCGACCTCGGGCGAGTTGATCTTCGCCAGCAAGTCGCCTTTCCTGACGTGAGCGCCAATATCGAAGTACCAGGCTTCGAGATAGCCGCTAGTCCGCGCGGAGACCGGCGTATCCGTGAATGCCTGGGTGTAGCCCGGCAGCACGATTTCTTCATTCGGCGCACCGGCCTCCGGATGAACGACCGTGACGCGCGGAACGGCGGCTTCCAATGTCGTGCGAGCGAGCTTCGCTTCGGCATCGACGCGATCGACGATGTTTGCGTAGATGACTCCACCCACGGCAACGGCCGTCGCTATCAGCCCCGCGAGCTTCAGGCTGCGGCGCTTTCGCGTCGTGCCGCGGGGCAAATCCGTCGAGCCTGAGCCTGGCTTGTCTAAATCGTCCATCAGCATGGTATCGATCTCCTGTGAGTGCTTCTCATCGACCGCGACATTTGCCTCACTCCACCGGGTTCGCGGACGAACGACGCCCGTGCAACAGGCTGAATATGGTCGGGACGAAGATAAGCGTGGCGACAGTCGCCAGCAGCAGCCCGCCGATGACTGCACGCCCGAGCGGTGCATTCTGCTCGCCGCCATCGCCGAGCCCCAACGCCATCGGCACCATGCCGATGATCATCGCGAGCGCCGTCATGAGCACGGGGCGGAACCGCGTATAGCCGGCTTCGAGTGCCGCCTTGACCGCGTCGCCGTGGCTGGCGAGCTGCTCGCGAGCGAATGACACGACCAGAATGCTGTTCGCCGTGGCGACGCCCATGCACATGATCGCGCCCATGAGTGCCGGCACGCTCAGGGTCGTATGAGTGAAGAAAAGGAACAGAACGATGCCGCCCAGCGCTGCCGGCAGTGCCGTAATGATGATGAACGGATCCAGCCAGGACTGAAAGTTCACCACGATCAGCAGGTAGATGAGGAGAATCGAAAAGGCGAGCCCGCCCACCAGACTGGTGTACGAATTTTTCATCGTGTCGACCTGGCCGCGGAGCATCACGAAGCTGCCGCGCGGCAGCAGCTTGGCATCCCTGTCGACAATTCTTTGGACGTCGCGGGCCACGGCGCCAAGATCGCGATCCTGTACCGCCGCGTAAACGTCGACGACCCGCCGAATATTGTAGTGAGAGACGACCTCCATTTCGTTCGCGCGCTTCACCGATGCGAAGTCCCCCAGGATCTGCGGGTTCCTTGGCTGGGACGAGGTCAGCGGGATATTCTCTATGTCCTGGATCGATCGTATGTCATACTGGGGCGCCTGGGCGACCAGGTTGTAGTCCACCCCATTGCGGTAGTTCAGAAAAAACATCGGGGTGATCTGGAAGCTGCCGCTCAGCGAGTTGAGAATGTTGCTGGCGACCTCCCGCTCGGTAAAGCCGCTTTCGGCCGCCTTGGTGCGATCGACTGTGATGTCAAACTTGGGATAGTCGAAGGTCTGTTGAATCCTCGAGTCGACGATGCCGGGGACATGGCGGATCTCGCTCAGGATCTGGTTAGCGACGTCGCGGTTATGGTCGATATCCGCACCGTCGATCTGGATGTCGATCGGAGCTGGCAGACCGAAGTTCAGGATCTGCGTCACCATGTCGGCTGGCAGGAAGGCGAAGGTGGCGGAAGGGAATTCGGGCGGGAGATCCTGGCGCAGCCGCCGGACGTAATTGGCCGTGGGATGATGGTTCTCCTTGAGCGAGACCATGATGTCCGCATCGCCCGCACCGATCAGGCCGGAGGTGGCGTGCATGAAGTTGATGCCGCTATAGGGCAGCCCGATATTGTCCAGGACGCTATCGGTCTCGGCCGCCGGGATCTCACGGCGGATCGACGCCTCGACCAGATCCACGAGCCGTGCCGTCTCCTCGATGCGCGTGCCGGACTTGGCGCGCAGATGCAGGATGAACTGGCCACTATCGGAGCTCGGGAAGAAGTCCTGGCCGAGCCAGGGGACGAGCAGGAAAGTCGAGACGCAGGCCGCGAGGAAAGCGCAGACGAAGGTGGCGCGCCGATTGAGCACCGCCGTCAGGAATGCCTGGTAGGAGTGCCGGAGCCGCTCGAAGCCACGCTCGAACGCCTGCTGGAAGTGTACCAGAGGATTGCGCGATGCCATTTCGTGATCATGCTTCGCCTTGAGTAGATACATCGCCAGCGTTGCCACCAACGTGCGCGACACGAAATATGAAGCGATCATCGAGAAGACCACGGCCTCGGCGAACGGCACGAACAGGTAGCGGGTAACTCCGCTGAGGAAGAACATCGGCAGGAAGACAGCGCATATGCACAGCGTTGAGACGAGAAGCGGGGTGCCGATCTGTTCCGAACCATTAAGAATGGCGTCCTTTAGCCCACTGCCCTCCTCCAGGTGACGTTCGATGTTTTCGATGGTGACCGTGGCGTTGTCGACAAGTATGCCGACCGCGAGTGCCAGACCGCCGAGCGTCATGATGTTGATGGTTTGGCCGACCGCACTGAGCACGATGACCGAGCACAGGAGCGAGACCGGAATGGAAATCGCGATGATCACCGTGCTGCGCCAGCTTCCCAGAAAGATCAGGATCATCACAGCGGTCAGAACGGTGGCGAGGACGACTTCACGAATAACCCCGTTGACTGCGCCTTTGACGAAGATCGATTGATCGGCGAGAGCCTTGATGTCCAGTTCCGGCGGGAGCGTCTGGGCGGCGCGCGTCAGCACGTTGCGGATGCCATTGACGACGTCGATAGTCGAGGCAGTCCCCGCCTTCAGAACGGTCAGGAGAACGCCGCGTCGCCCGTCTTGGCGGACGATATTGGTCTGCGGCGCATAGCCATCGCTGACCGTCGCGACGTCCTTGAGGTAGATCGTAGCGTTGCCGACGACCTTGATTGGCAGATCGTTCAGCTCCTCGACTGTGCGGGGGCTCGAATTGACCGAGGTGTCGTATTCGAACTCGCCGATCTTGACCGTCCCCGATGGCAGCACCAGGTTCTGGTTGGTGACGGCGTTGAGCACATCGATCGGCGAGACGCCCTTCGCCTGCATCTGACGCGGCACCAGATTGATCATCACCTGACGCGGTTTGCCGCCATACGGATAGGGCACAACGGCACCAGGCACGGTCACGAGCTGTGTTCGCAGGAAATTCTGACCGAGGTCATTGAGCTGTTGCTCAGACAGGCCTTTGCCCGACAGCCCAAGCTGAAGCACTGGCACGCTTGATGCACTATAGTTGATGATCAGTGGCGGAAGCGTTCCGGGCGGCAACTGGCGAAGAATGTTCTGCGATTCCGCCGTGATCTGCGCGTTGGCGGTATCCAGGCTCGCCCCAGGCTGCAGGAAGATCTTCACGATCGCTTGGCCGTTTACGGTGGTCGATTCGATGTGCTGGATGTTGTCGACCGTCGCGGTCAGCACGCGTTCATAAGTACTGGTTAGGCGGCCCTCCAGTTCCTCGGGATTGAGGCCGGTGTAGGTCCAGTCGACCGCGACGACGGGAATGTCGATGTTGGGGAATATGTCCAGCGGCGTTCGCATGATCACCACGCCGCTCATGATGAAAATGATGAGAGCGAACACGACGAATGTATAAGGTCGCGAGAGAGCGATCCGAACGATCCACATGATTAGGGCTCCATCCTGAGGAAAAATGGAAAGAACGCGTGCAGTGGGACGGGCCCGCCCCTCAAGGACGAACCCACCGCTTACGGTTCCGATCGGACGCGAGTTCTGACGAAATTGCGTACCCTGATCGACTTACTCCAGACGTTCAGGGCACGGGGGGCGAGGCCGTTTGGACCGGTCAGCCTCGGCTATGGATGGCTGCCTGCCCTTGGGCGATAACGCCCAAATAGTTTTTCCCGGGATACCAGGGCATGTTGCCCAACGTCGCGAAGCCAGGAATGGTCTCCATGTAGCTGACCATGCGCTTGCGCATCGCGGCGTCTGGCAGGCGGCCGCGCATGGCCGCCACGTTTTCCGTAAGATGATCGGGATTTGTGGTCGCGGGAAGCGCCACCGTGACCGCGGGGTTGGAGATCACCCATTTCAGGAAGAAGGCCGACCAGGTCTCGGCCCCAAACTCCTTGGCGAAGTCAGGCAGCGGACGACCCTCGACGAGCTTGTGCAGCCGCGCCTTCTCGAGCGGCATGTTGACCGCAACTGCCGTGCCACGGTCTGCCGCGGCGGGGATGATGCGCTCCTCTGCCTGCCGAGTCGCGATCGAATAGTGCACCTGGACGACATCAAGATTGCCCTTCTCGACCCATTGGGCGAGGGCCTCGAAATACGGCAGCTCGTAGTGGGTCACGCCGAGGAAGCGGATGCGGCCCTCCTTCTTCCACGCGTGCATCAACGGCACCATGATGTCGACATTGACGAGGCTGTGGCACAGCATCAGGTCGATTTTGTCGCGCCACAGACGCTCACGGGAGAGCCGCAGGCTATCTTCGCCTTGCCGATCGTCGGCGAGATACTCGCCCGTAGCCCAGACCTTGTTGCTGACGAACATTTTGTCGTTGATGCCAAGCACAGAGGCGAACTGGCCGACGTTCACTTCAGCCATTCCGTAGAGGGGCGAGGTGTCGATGACCCGGCCACCGGCCGCCCAGAAACGACGGGTGACTTCGAGCAAGTGGTCGCGCCGAGCACCAGGGATGAGATCGAAGGTGATGAACGTGCCGAGCCCGATTGCGGGTAACACGTCCTCACCTTTGGGGATCTTGCGGATAATCAGATCATCGGTGGCAATCCCGCTTTGCCCTGTGGCCGTAGCAGCTTGGGCAACTTTCACTGAGCCTGCAATGGCGCTCGCTCCCGTTGCCTGGATCAGGGTGCGTCGATCAATCAAGTTGGACATTTGGGCCTCGCTCATGTTTGAAAATCGGTTTCCGAGCCTGGATGCTGCCGAACATCCAGGATGGTTGTCTTCCTCCCGCTTGGGAGGCATCCGTCCAGCGGTCAGCCCTAGGGGGTGCGCTTGGAACGAAAAGGATTGAAGTTGCTCGCGTCGAGGTCGAGCGCTGCCCCAACAAATGCGCAAGCCGATCCGAGCAGATAGACCGCCGCATAACCGAACTGGCCGGCCACGAGACCGGCGACAGGGCCGGTAAGGCCATAGGCGATGTCGAGGAATGCTACAAAAGCGCCCATAGCGCTGCCACGATTGGCCGGCAGCACACGCTTCAGCGCTTCCACGCCAAGTGCGGGAAAGGTGAGCGCGCAGCCAAACCCCGTGACCAGTGCTCCCGCGAGCGCGACGCCTTCATTCGAAGCTCCCCACACCATGGCCTGACCAATCGCTTCGGTCACAAGCGACCATAGCGCGACGCGGTAGCCGCCGATCTTATCCGGCAGATGGCCAAGCACGAGACGCACACCGATGAAGCCGGCGCCGAATGCCGTCATCACCAGACCGCCATGAGCCCAGCCTCCCTTCAAAAAGTAGATCGAAGCGAAGGTCGATAGCGCCGCAATGCCAACGCCTTGTAGCATCAGGCCGAGCCCCTCACGCCAGATCTGACCAATCACCCGGTAGAACGGGAGCCGTTGTCCAGGCGGCGTGACGTAGGACCGTTCCCGGAACGCGATGGCCGCAGCGACCAAAGGCGCAACGATGCAAGCGACAATGGATGCTTGCAGACCGTACCGCTGATAGAGCGTCATGCCGATCGGTGCGCCGACGCCGAGCGCGCCGAATATGGCGATGCCAGTCCAGGACATCGACATTCCGGCTCGCTGCGGACCGACCGACGCGATCGACCAGGAGACGCAACCCGTGACGAACTGGCTCTCGCCGAAACCGGTAACAAGACGCGCGAACACGACAATCGTCAGGCTCAGGCCCGGCGAGAGGCCAGGCATCGAGGCGGCGAGATATAGAACGCCGCCTAATGCACACACGGCGGCCCCTTGAATAGCGGAGCGTTTGCCACCGTATCGGTCAGTCACTCGGCCCGCATAGCCGCGCGTCAGGACGGTCGCGAGGAACTGAATGCCGACGACAAGCCCGACGATGAAGCTGTTGAACCCGAGCTCGTCGTGGAGGAACAGAGGAATGACCGGCAGCGGTAGACCTACGCAGAGATAGCCGCAGAACAGCGCCGCGATGATGCCAGGCGCCGGATACGAGAGATGAACTGGCGCCCCTTGCGAAGGATCTGCGCCATCAGCGATGAGAGCCGACATGACAGTTTCCATGCTTTGCAGTTGGGAAAGGAAGTGATGCCGTCCGAAGTCCGGATGGCGTTTTGCGATCACGCTGCGGCCTTCGCCGCATCCGACACACCGAAGAGATCCGGCCGATAAC
>Ga0210403_10001918_pt1 | contig 19195 bp, 14 predicted proteins | sample IncBWC19MmetaG_FD_150863 | JGI IMG/M metagenome (GOLD analysis project Ga0210403, IMG submission 150863) | Forest soil microbial communities from Barre Woods Harvard Forest LTER site, Petersham, Massachusetts, United States - Inc-BW-C-19-M | ecosystem: Environmental > Terrestrial > Soil >... | reverse complement strand
GTAGTCCAGCCTTACGGTCAGAAAAGGGACGCCTTCGTTGCACACCTATCAGATTCTTCAAGCGTGGGGAAAGATCCTCAAGGGTGAACCCCCTTCTCTCTCTATTGAAATCACCCGCGAATGCCCGTTGAAATGTCCCGGATGTTACGCGTATGACGACGCCCACCTCGGCGGCGGCCAAACCTTACGCGATCTGAACGATCGCAGAGGCCAGGCCTTGGTGGACGGGGTTCTCGAAGTCGTCGACCGCCTGAAGCCCCTGCATCTCTCGATCGTCGGCGGTGATCCGCTGGTCCGCTTTCGCGAATTGGAGTTGCTGCTTCCTCTCCTATTGGCCCGCGGGATTCACGTCCAGGTTGTAACCAGCGCCTTCCGGACCATGGGTCCCACCTGGGCAAATCTCGAGCGTCTCAACGTGGTCGTCTCCATCGACGGTCTGCAGCCCGAGCATGATCTCCGCCGGGCGCCGGCCACCTACGACCGCATCCTGAAAAACATCGTCGGCCAGCGAGTCACCCTTCATTGCACCATTACCGCCCAGATGATGAAGCGCACAGGCTACCTCGCCGAATTTCTTGAATTCTGGACCCCGCGCCCCGAAATCAAAAAGGTCTGGTTCAGCATGTTCACCCCTCAGGTCGGCGATCGAATGCCGGAAATCCTCTCTCCCGAGGAGCGTGCTCGCGCCATTGCTGACATGATGCAATTGCGAAAGCAATTCCCGAAATTGGATATGCCGGCGGTGGTGATTCAGCAGTTTGCCTCACCGCCGCGAAGTCCGCAGGACTGTATTTTCGCGCTGACCACCCAAACTTTGTCGGCGGATTTGGAAACCCGCATCACTCCCTGCCAGTTCGGTGGAAACCCCGATTGCGCCTCCTGCGGCTGCCTCGCTTCCATGGGCTTGGCCTCCATCGGTGACCACAAATTGGCCGGCATTCTCTCTGTCGGCACGATCTTCAATGCCTCCATCAAGATTGGCCAGAAGCGGGCGAACTCCAGGGTGAATGCCATCGGCCATCCGCAAGCCAAGGGCGCTTTGCGAATATTGCAGGTAAAGAAGGATGTCGCCGCCGGCAACAAGGAAGGACTTGGTTTGTGAAACTTCTTGCCCCCTCTGGGCGGTTGCCGGTTCATCATGAGCAGGCGGTCGTCTCCCTTCGTGATCTATCCGCTCGAGTCGGCAGCGATCCGCTCCTGGTGCAAGCCAGCAACGGGAATACGTCCATTAAACTTGACGGAATTCTGTGGTTAAAAGCTTCCGGTAAATGGCTGGCTCGCGCTCTGCAAGACGATATGTTCGTGCCTCTCGAACTCGCGGCAGTCAGGGATTCCATCCAGAACGCCACCGGACCCTTCCCAGGCTACGTTCAAGAGAGCGTCTTGCGCCCGTCCATCGAAACCCCGATGCACGCGATCCTCCGCCATCGCGTCGTCATCCATGTGCACTCCATCAACACCATTGCCTGGGCCATACGTCTCGATGGCCCCGCACAACTGAAGCAACGCCTCGATCCCCTGCACTGGCAATGGATCCCCTACGCTGCTTCCGGCATTCCCCTGGCCCGAGCGATAGAAACCGCCATGGCCCTCGCGCCAGATACCGATGTGCTCATTCTTGGGAACCACGGACTTGTTGTCTGTGGGGCTGATTGTGATTTGGCCGAAAAGCTCCTCTTTGAGGTCGAACGTCGCCTGGTAATTGCTCCCCGGCCATTCCCGAAACCCGATACCGCCGTGCTGGGTACCCTTGCGCGTTCCTCAAGTTGGCAATTTCCGGATGTTGATTCCTTGCACTCTCTGGCCACGGATGAGGTATCTCTTCGGATTCTCAAAGGCGGCGTCCTCTATCCATGCCAGGCCATTTTTCTGGGTCACACCATGCCTTTGCTTCCGCTCAACGTTCTCGCTTCGAAAATGCCGGAACTCTTCAGCAGCAAGGTCGACTCCCCGCCGTTCGTGGCTGTTGAAAGAAGCGGCGTCATGCTCAACAAGAAAGTGACCACCGCCGAGCGCGCCACCCTGCTCGGCCTCGCGCAAATAACCCAACGAACCGAAGCCTCAGCGAAACTCCGCTACCTGCAAGGCGACGAAGTCGCCAACGTCCTCAACCGGGACGCTCATGCTTACAAGAATTCCCCTGCCTGAGCCGGATAGCCCAATAGCGACTGCAGCGCCCTTTACGCCCTTCTTCTCTGCGTCCTCTGCGCTCTTCCTCTGTGCCCTCTGTGTTAAATCTCATCTTCTCTCTTAGCTCTTCCCTCCCTGCTTCTTCTCCAATTCTCCCCACCGCGAATACATCGTATCTATCGCCTCTTGCGCGGCCTCCAACTCCAGTGAAAGCTCCCGCAATCTCACCGCATCGCTCATCACCTGCGGATCCAGCAGCAACTCGTGCTTGCCCTGCAGCTCCTTCTCCGCCTCCGCAATCCGCTCCTCCATCGTTTCCAGCTCGCGCGTTTCCTTGTAACTTAATTTCTTCTTCGACCCCGCCCCGGCGCCCGCCGCCCTGCCCTTCTCGGCCCCACGTTCCTCGCCCCTCGCCGTCGCCAACTGCCCCCGCTGCCAAATCTCCCACTGCCCATAATCCGCAAATCGCTCCGCGCCACCCAACCCATCCAGCCCCAACACCACCGTCGACACCCGATCCAGCATGTACCGGTCATGCGTCACCAGCACCAGCGCCCCGCGATACTCCAGCAAACTCTCCTCCAAGATCTCCAGCGTCGGAATATCCAGATCATTCGTCGGCTCGTCCAGCAGCAGCACATCCGCCGGCTGCAGCATCAATTGCGCGATCAGCACCCGCGCGCGTTCGCCTCCCGATAGCCGACCCACCTTCTGGTTCAGCGCCTCACCCGAAAACAAAAACCGAGCCGCCCATGATGCCACATGAATCACCTGTCCCTGGTAAATCACCGCATCGCTGTCCGGCGCCAGCGCCCGCCGCAAAGTCACGTCCGGATCCAACTCCCGGTTCTGATCGAAATACACAATCTTCAAATTCTCCGCCGTCTTGATGCTTCCCTGCTCCGCCTTGTTCTCCCCATTTAACAGCCGCAGCAGCGTCGTCTTCCCGCTTCCGTTCGGCCCCACCAATCCCACCCGCATCCCCGACGTAATCACAAAATGAATATCGCGAAACAGCGTCAGCCCGCCCATCCCGTGCGTCACCGCGTCCAGTGTCACCAACTGCTTCGTCTTCCGCTCGCTCGCCGTAAAATCGATCTTTGCGCTCGTCGTCCGCGTCCGCGCATTCAACTCCGCCAAATCCCCAATCAACTTGTGCGCCGTATCAATCCGCGCCTTCGATTTCGTCGTCCGCGCCTTCGGCCCGCGCCGCAGCCAGTCAATTTCCGTGTGCACGCGATTTTCCAACGCCTCCTGCCGGTTCCTCTGCGCATGCAGGTACGCCTCTTTCCCCTCCAGAAACGTGCTGTAGTTCCCTTCCACCCGAAATGTCCCGTTTTCATAAACCGGATTTATTTCCACAATCGCCGTCGCCACATTTTCCAGAAAATACCGGTCGTGGCTAACCACCACGCACGCAAACGTTGCATTCTGCAGCATGCCCTCCAGCCATTCGATCCCCGCCAAATCCAGGTGATTGGTCGGCTCGTCCAACAGCAGCACATCTGGCAACTGCACCAGCGCCTCTACAATCCCCAGCCGTTTCCTCCAGCCTCCCGACAGCGAATCCGCCCGCGCTTCCAAGTCAGTAAATCCCGCGCGACCAAGAATCTCCGCTTTCCGCCCCGCCCGATCCGCCTCCGCCACCTTCGCCCGATCCAGCGCCGCATCAATCACCGAACGAACTGTATGCCCCGCCGCATACTCCGAAATCTGCTCCACTCCGCTGACCCGCATCCCCTTTCGCACCGCCACATCACCGCTGTCCGGCAACACCCGTCCATCCAGCATCGCCAGCAGCGTCGATTTCCCCGACCCGTTCGGTCCCACAATCCCGATCCGGTCGCCCTCCGACACGGTAAACGAAATCTCCCGAAACAGCGGCGTAGCCCCAAACCGCTTCCCCAACTTCTGCGCGCTAATTATCGGTGGCACTAATCCCACTCTCCCTCGACGGCCGTATCTTCCTCTGCGAACCTCTGCGTACTCTGCGCCTCAGCGTTATCATTTCTTGTCGCTTCCCAGCGCCGGAGGCGCGACAGAAGTTAGCCCAGCGCGTGAGCGCTGGGACTAAGATCAGAAATTACGAGCGCCGTAGGTGCGACAGATATTTCCTCGCACGCCAAACCCGACCGAATTCGATCTGCCTTCACCGCAAAAATCCTCACTCCAGAGTATCAGTCGCCTAACCCGCTAACGAAATCCCCGACGGCTGCTGCAAATTGCAATCTCCATTGACACTTCCCCATCCAAACGACTAACGTACCCCGACATCAAACGGAGCACCCATGAAAACGATTTTTCTACCCGCACTTCTTCTTGCTGTTCTGTCCACCTCCGCCCAGGAAACTCCTGACGCCGCCGTCGTCGCCAAAGGCATGTCCGCAAAATACGCCACCGTCCCCGGCGTCCCCGATTGCGCCTCGCTCGCCGTGCTGAAAGGCGATCCCGGCAAAGGTCCCGTCGTCGAAATGAAATTCACACCTGGCTGCATAGTCCCCTGGCACTGGCACACTCCCAGCGAAAGCGCCGTACCCCTCGCCGGCCTGCTCGAAATCTCCATGAAGGACGAAAAACCGGTTCTCCTCACCAACGGCGACTATGGCTATCTTCCATCCAAGCACATCCATCAAGCCAAGTGCACCGGCTCCAAACCTTGCGCCGCAATTTTCTTCCTCGACGCCCCCTTCGACATCCACTACGTCGACAAATCCGGCGCCGAAATCCCCGCCGCCCAAGCCCTCGCCGAAGCCGAAAAACTAATGACCAAGCCCGGCGCTAAGCCCCCCGCCAAACCCTGACCCATCCCGATCCGCCAAACGCTGTAGTGGCCGATCTTCAGATCGGCCGCGCTGCCCCGCTCGCACACTATTCTCCTGTGCGCTCCACACCAATCCCGTATACAATGCCTTCACTTTCCAGGTCGACGCGCATTCCTCGCCCGTCCACGTTCTTACGGAGGCATCTTGGCCACACTCACCGTTCAGCCGCAGCAGTCCGTCCGCCCAATCCCCGGCCCGCCCGGCCGCCGTTACGACCACTACTTCTTTTCTATCATGGCGCTTCTCATGCTCGTTTCCGTCTTTATCGGATTCTCGCGCAGCTATTTCCTGGCCGGCGTTTTTCGCGCGCCGTTGCCCAGCCTGATCATTCACATTCACGGCGCCGCGTTCACTGCTTGGATCCTGTTGTTGGTTACGCAAACTTCTCTTGTCGCCGCCGGCCGCACCGACATCCATCGCCGCCTCGGCATCGCTGGTTTCCTCCTCGGTTCCCTGATGGTGATTCTTGGTGTAACGGCATCTACCGACTCACTCGTTCGCCATGCCGGCCAACTCGACCCCTTCGGCCGCGATCCTCAAGCCTTCTACCTCGTTCCGATGAGCGACATGCTCCTCTTCGCCACTTTCATCTATTTTGCCTTTCGTAACCGCAAGGATTCTCCCGCCCATAAGCGCTATATCTACATCGCCACCACTGCTCTCATGGTTGCTGCAATCGCCCGCTGGCCCCTCGCCTTCGTGTCCCGGAACGTCTTGGTCGCCAGTTTGGTCAGCGATGTTTTCCTTCTCTCCCTCATCGCTTACGACCTTTGGTCCACCCGCAAAATCCACCGCGCCACCCTCTGGGCCGGAGCGTTCCTGATCTTCGTCGAGCAAATCCGCCTTCCTCTCGGCAAAACCGCCCTCTGGCACTCCTTCGCCAACTGGGTCATCACCCATGCCCGCTAATTCACACGGCGCATTTTCCATGTAGGGCCCGCCGACCGTGACGGGCCGCTCTTCGGATCGGCCCTCAAGTAGAACGGGCGTCAGCCTGTGTTCTTGCGCTCCTCCCTCTTCTCGGCGCTCCTCTGCGTCCCAGTGTCTCTGCATTATCCTTTTTCTCAATCGCGCGTCCAATCGGCACAGCGGTCTCGCGCGGACGTAACCACCAGAGTGGCCTGTCTTCCACGCATTCTTCGTTGACACCACCTATCCGGCAAGACTAACGTACCGCCCTGCGTCTGGAGGCATTCATGAAAGCTTTCCTTTTCTCCGCAATCCTAGCGGGAATCCTGGCCATACCCGTTCCCGCCCCCGCCGCCGAAGATGCAAAGGATGACGCCAAGAAAGACCAACCCCTCCCGCTCAGGCCCTCTCGCAACATTGAATTCAAAACCAGCGAGGGCACCTGGCTCTCCCTCGACGTCTCCCCAGACGGCAAGACCATCCTCTTAGAACTCGTCGGTGATCTGTACACGATGCCCATCTCCGGCGGCGAAGCCCGCAAGCTCACCTCCGGCATGGGGTTCAACTCCCAGCCTCGCTTTTCCCCCGACGGCAAAAAAATCGCCTTCCTCAGCGATCGCGGCGGCGCCGAAAACGTCTGGATCGCCGACGTCGACGGCTCCAATCCCAAACAGCTCAGTCAGGACGAGCAAAGCGAATTCGCATCGCCCGTCTGGACCCCCGACGGCTACTACGTCATCGCCTCTCGCTTCACCCAATTCCCTATCGGTGCCGCGGAACTCTGGATGTATCACGTCAAGGGCGGCGCCGGCGTTCAGGTCACCAAGTCCCACGCCAAGCCCGACACCTCTCCCCGCCGCTGGGTCAACGCCCTCGGCCCTTCTCTCTCCAAAGATGGCCGCTTCCTCTATTACGCCTCCCGTCAGCACCTCAACGGCTTTTACAACGTAACTTTCCCCCTCTCTCAGATCATTCGCCGCAATCTGATCACCGGCGATGAAGACACCGTCACCGACGCTCCCGGCAGCGCCATGCGCCCCGAAATCTCTCCCGACGGCAATCTCCTCGTCTACGCCACCCGCGCTGAAACCGAAACCGGCCTCCGCATTCGCGATCTCAAAAACGGCGAAGAGCACTGGCTGAAATATCCCGTCCAGCGCGACGATCAGGAATCCCTCTTCACCCGCGACTTTCTTCCCAACTACGCCTTCACTTCCGACGGCACGGAAGTCGTCGCCGCCTACGGCGGAAAGATCCATCGCATCTCCGTCGCAACCGGCGCCGACACCGAAACTCCCTTCACCGCAAAAATCTCGCGCGAACTCGGTCCTGACCTCAATCTCGCCATGCGCGTCGACGAAGGCCCCGTCCAACTTCGCCTCATCCAGCAGCCTGTCCAATCTCCCGACGGCAAGCGCCTCGCCTTCTCCGCGCTCACTCATCTTTACGTCATGGATATTCCCGGTGGCACGCCGCGACGCCTCACCACCGCCGCCACTCCCGAATTCATGCCCGCCTGGTCGCCTGACGGCCAGTGGATCGCCTATGTCACTTGGACCCAGGACGGCGGACAAATCTGGAAGACCCGCTCCGACGGCAGCGGCTCTCCCCAACAGCTCACTCGTGTCTCAGCTTATTATCGCGATGTCAATTTCTCGCCCGACTCTACGCGCATTGTCGTTCTCCGCGCTCCCCGCCAGGGCCATGTCGAGCAGTTCAATGAGTGGGACGCCACCCCGGTCAATCTCGATCTCATCTGGTTGCCCTCTGGCGGCGGCGACGCCAACCTGATTCTTCCCGCCCGCGGCGCCGCGCATCCGCACTTTGGTCCGGAGCCCGACCGCCTCTATGTCTATTCCGAAAACGGTCTCTTGTCTCTCCGCTACGATGGCACCGACCGCCGCACCGTTGTCAAAGTTACCGGCAAAGTCTGGTTCCCATCTCCAGAAAAGCCCGATGGCGAGCCCGCCGACGATGTTCGCATCAGCCCCGATGGCAAGTGGGCCCTTGCCCAGGTCAGTAACCAGGTGTATCTCCTCGCCGTCCCGCGCATGGGCGGTGAAGCGGTCACCGTCGACGTTTCCAAATCTCCCGTTCCACTCCGCAAACTCACCGACGTGGGCGGCGACTATATGGACTTTGCCGACGCTGGAAAAACGATTACCTGGGCCGAAGGCTCCACCTTCTTCCGCCTCCCTCTCAACCAGGTCGAGTTCGAGTCTCCCAAAAAGTCCGACGAGGAATCTAAATCACCCGCTAAGCCAAATCCCACTGCGTCTCCATCCAAAGCCACCGCTTCCTCCGAGGACGCCAAAGCCGACGACAAGAAAAAGCTCCCCAAGCTGAAACCCGAAATCATTGCCGTCAATCTCACCTTCCCGCGCCACACTCCCTCCGGCCAGGCCGTCCTTCGCGGCGCACGCGTCATCACCATGCACGGCGATGAAGTCCTCGAAAACGCCGACATCCTCGTTAAAGACAACCGCATCGTCGCCGTCGGCAAATCTGGCAGTGTCAGCGTCCCTTCTGGTGCCAAACTCATCGACGTTTCCGGCAAAACCATCGTTCCCGGCTTTATCGATATCCACCCACACTGGTTCGAAATTCGCCGCGGTGTCCTCGATCTCCAAAACTGGAGCTTCCTCGCCAACCTCGCGTATGGCGTCACTGCCGGCCGCGATCCCCAAACCGGCACCAACGACATGTTCGCCTATCAGGACCTCATCGACACCGGCGACATCATCGGCCCGCGCCCTTACTCCACCGGCCCCGGCGTTTTTCCCGACACCGACTTCCAGTCCCTCGACGACGCCGACGACGTCGTTCGCCGCTACCGCCACTTCTATCGCACCACCTATCTAAAATCCTACCTGGTCGGCAATCGCAAGCAGCGCCAGTGGATGGTCATGGCCTGCAAAAAAGAAGGTGTCATGCCCACCACCGAAGGCGCCCTCGACATGAAGCTCGACTTCACCCACGCCATCGACGGCTTCAGCGGCAACGAACACAGTCTCCCCATCACCCCGCTCTTCGATGACAGCGTCCAGTTCTGGTCCCGCTCTGGCATCTTCTACACGCCCACCTTGATCGTCGCCTACGGCGGCCCCTGGGCTGAGAATTATTTCTACGAAAACACCGAAGTCCACGACGACCCCAAAGTCCGCCGTTTCCTCCCTCACAACATCGTCGACGACCGCACCCGTCGCCGCCGCATCTGGACCCGCAACGACGAACTCGCCTTCCCCCGCCTCGCCGCCCAGGACGCCAAGCTCATCAAGGCCGGCGGCCGCGTCTGCATCGGCAGCCACGGCCAGTTCCAGGGTCTCGGTTTTCACTGGGAAATGTGGGCGCTCGCTTCCGGCGGCGCTTCCAACTTGGACGTCCTTCGCTCCGCCACCCTTCGCGGCGCCGAAGCCATGGGCTTCGCGCAAGACCTCGGCTCCATCGAGCCCGGCAAACTGGCCGACCTCGTCGTCCTCAACAAAAATCCCCTCGACGACATCCACAACACCAACACCATCCAGTACGTAATGAAAAACGGCGAACTCTTCGACGGCAACACCCTCGACCAAATCTACCCCCAGCAAAAACCCCTCCCCCCACTCTGGTGGTGGAACGAAAAACCCTGACCGCCTCCAATGTAGGGGCCGAGCTCGCTCGGCCCTCCTGTGGCACAGGCACTCCTGCCTGTGCTCTTGGGTTTCTCTTAACTCTGCGCTACTCTGCGTCCTCCGCGCCTCTGCGTTATTTTTTTCTCTTTTCTCTTTTTTCTTTTCGTTTTTCGAATTTCCATTTTCTATTTTCCAATTTCCGCATTTACCCGGTGCGCATCAAACCACCCCGCCCAAACCAACATCACCACCGTCGCAATCACTCCCGTCCACGCAATCTCCCTCATACTCGATGGCGGCCCGCCAAACCGGTCGCCCACATAAAAAATCATCAACACCACCACATAACCCCAAAACGCATACCTCCCAATCCAATCCCGCGCCCGCGTAGCCCTCGCATAAATCCACACACCCGCGACCAACATCACCGTCTCCACCACCATCGTCCCCGCAATCGAGTTCCACAATCCCAGCCCGATCTTCGGCCCGCCCGGATACAACGGCATATCCGCCCGGTGCGTAATCCAATCCAGCACCCAATGGCTAACCACGCCAACCCAGATCGCCGCCGCTCCCATCCATTCCCTCTTCCACAAAAAGTAGGCCGCGCCCAACACCGTCGCCCACACCACCAGCATCACCAAACTGTGCGACCACGGAAAGTCATACAAATCAATCGGCGTAAATCGCGTGTCCCCCACCGCAATCCGCGCATGCTCCCACCCCATCAACAAAAACACCGTCCACAATATGTCCGCCAACAACGGTGCCGCCATCAACGCCCAAAGCGGCGCCCGCGGCGCATACCGCTTCGCCCCATACCCCACCGCAAAATGTCCAATAAACATTCGCCCCTCCGCGCCCCCAATCTTATCTCCGCAATCTTCAATGTAGCGCTGGTCTTTTAAGCCAGCCCTCTTGCCAGGTACAACGCGTTGCGTGCGAAAAACTGTAAAAAATAAGGGGAACAATTGAAAATGTCGGCGCGCCGACATAAGGCCAAGGTGGCCATCGCCTCCTTCGGTGCCTAATCCGCTACTTAGATTCTGGACCATTGGTACCATCCGCCTATCGACGCCAGCGGTCGGATACCTGAAATTAGCCCTCACGCATCGACCAAACGCGGCGCTACACCGCGCAGGAGGGCTTCATGCTACGGCCGTTCACGATCTGTCTGCTCTTTTTGACCGCGGCTCTGCCCGCGCTGGCGGAAGAAATTGTCTTGAAAGACGGAACGAAGATTGTCGGCCACATGACCGGCATCACCTCCGACAAAATCGAAGTGGACACCTCCTACGGCAAGGTTCAACTGAATCGCGGCGACATTGTGTCCATCACCTTCTCGGAAAATAGTTCCGGCAAGGCTCCCGACGTGGCCGCCGCCAAGCAGGCTCTTCCGAAGATGGATGAAGCTCTCACCGGCACGCAATACTTGAATCGCACCGCCAAGTTCTCGCTTACCCTGCCCCCGGAATGGGCGATTGACCCGAACCTTCGCAACACTCCCGCCACGCTCGCCGGGTTCAGCTCCAAGGACAAAATGCGTTTCGCCATGGTCATCCAGGAGGAATATCCGGGTTCGATGGATAGTTACCGGGAAGTGACCATGCTGAGCGTCCGTAGAACCCTGTCGAATTTCGAGGAACTGGCGCGTTCCAACGCCACCATCGACGGCAAACCCGCGATTCTGGTTTTTTATCGCGGCACTCTCCAGAAGAGCAACAACTTCCCCGTGGAATTCCTCTCCGCCTTCATCCAGTCAGGAAACACCTACACCAAGATCTCGGTGTGGTGCATCGAGCCCTTGTTTCACGACATGCAGCCGGCCTTCGAAAAAATCGTAACCTCCTATCGCACCTCCGGCCACATCACCGCCGCCGCCGATTCCACCAAGCCCTAACCATCAACACCGCACCTCGCGCCGTAAGGGCACGATAAATCGTGCCCCTCTTCGCCTTCCTTCGTAGGGCCCGCCGACCGTGGCGGGCCGTTCTTCTTTCCGCACTCTGCCATGTAGCGCTGACTTCCTTGTCAGCGCTTCTTCGTATCCCGCCTGTGTAGGTCCGGCTTTATGCCGCCTTCTTCCTGCTTCCCTGTAGCGCCGGCTTCCAGCCGGCAAGCCCTCTCCGCATTCTTCCATGTAGCGCTGGTCTTTTAAGCGCGCCTTTTGCGCCCCGAACGAATTTACGGGGCCAGCCCCCCTGCCAGGTGTAACGCGTTGCGTGCGCGATTACCGTTTCGAAATTTGTCGCGTAGAAGGGGCATGGGGATACCGAATTAGAGGCGGTCACCCTCCGAACATCGAGGAAGTCATGTCGGCGTCAGAGATAAAAAAAAATGGTCGAGAGTTGCGAGACGGTGACGAGCTTCTATTAGAATTCTTCGAGTAGAAACGATGGGCGCCGGGGGCCCATCGTTTCACCTACCCCTCACTCGCGGCCGTCCCCCCAGCTTCCCATTCTTCCTCGCCGCCGCCACTTTCGCCCGGCTCCGCGACGCTCCCCCAACCCTCCCTAGTCCCGACGCCATCCACTTCCTGCTCCCGGTAAACCCCTGCAACAATGCCGGCAGATATAAATCCGCATCAAGCTTCGGAAAATGGATCCCGTATCCCGAAGGCGTGATCTCAATCTCCCCCAATTCCGCCGCGCTCGCCCCTGTGAGCCCTTGCGCCCTCTCCGGCAAAAATCCCACTTCCAGTCCGGAGCTCAGCCCAATCACCACGCGTCCCGTCCTCCGGTCGTACCGCGCCGTCACCGCTCTCGGCACATTCGCCTGCAGCTCCCGCGCCCGTTGATTCGCCCTCTTGAACTCCTCCTCAAACCCCATGAATCCGCCTCCATTCCTGGCAAAGATACTCGACCGCCGCCTGCAACGCCTCCACGATCTGCCGCATCTCCCGCCGCGAGAATCCGAAATTCTCCACAACCTCCACCGGCCCGTCCGGGCAGTGCAACTGAAACTTCGCTTCACATCCGCGTCCCACAACGTGCACGTGCGCCGGGCGATGATCGTTCGTGTAGATCCGAACGTCCAGCCCTTGAAACACCAGAACCGTCGGCATGATTAGTGTATCACCATACCCAAGCGCTTGGGTTTTCGTTCTAGACAGATCCTGTTTTCAGTTACCGGAGCCAACGTGCATGTTCCCTGCTTTCTGCTCTTCATTCGAACGCGCCCCGGTACTGTAACCAATTTTTGTCCTAATAGATACTTGTCAGTACCTTATCATATCTACTATAATCTCTAACCGGAGGTAGGGAGTAGTGTCTGTCCAGCCTCCACCCAACCCGATCCGACGCAGCCTTAGCGAAGGCGGACGCTCTCTTTAGTCTTCCCTCGCGCTTCTCTCCCTCTTCTTTTCAATCACTTCCCCACTCTTTCATTTTCTGTAGTCGACTCATCTCTTTTCCTTTCTTCCTCTTCCGCACTCTTTGCAAAAAACATAGGGGTACACCCCCATCTCTTCCATACGAGGACCAAAATGAAACGCAAACTCGCAACTCCCTCTCTTAATTCTCTCCCCCGCTGCAATCACGCCTCGCCGTCCGGCCGCCGTTGCCGTTCCTTCGCCTCCAGCCTCGAATCGCAGTTTTGTCCCCGTCATCGGCCACCAGAAGACCCCGCCGCCGCCCTGGTCCGCGATCTCCAGGATTTTCGTTCCGTCAGCGACGTCACCCTTTTTCTTTCCCGCCTGCTCGGCGTGCTCTCGCGCGACGAAATCTCCACCCGCCGCGCCGCGGTCCTCTCTTACGTTGCCATCTCCCTCATGCACGCCCTCCGTTCCCTCCAGCGCGAATACGAAACCACGGCTGGCACAAATAAGTTCGATCCGCTTCCTTGGACGTGGCAAATGCCTCGTCCTGGCTTTTCTGGTTTCGAGGACATTCACGACGCTCGCGCCTTTTACGCCCAGCAATACGCCGATGAGATGCGCAAGAAAGCCGAAGAATCCTTGGCCAAGAACGGTATCAAATCGGACCATTATCCTTACCGCTTCGATTCCAAACCCAAAGATAAACCCGACGAAGAAATGCCTCTCACGCCGGCAGCCGCCCTCCTGGCCTTGAATCGCCTTCGCTCATGAACGACTCTGCTATCTGCTCGCCTTCGGCTGCCAACTTCTGGCTTATGGCTTACGGCTGCCGGCTGTCAGTTCTCCACAACATTTCCTCCTCTGTGGATTACCAACTGTGAAATTAACAAAAATGCGCTTGACATTCAGCGAAACTAAAGCGAAACTTCCCCATCCTCTTCGCCTCCCCTCCCACAGGGACGCGACGCTCCCGGAGTTCCCGATGTCCGACACCGCAACTCTTCCCAACCCAACCGCCGCCGATTCCCGCTTCTTCGACGCCCTCAAACGCTACTGGGGCTACGACGCCTTCCGCCCCCGCCAGGAAGAAATCGTCCGCGCTCTCGCCTCTGGCCTCGATGTCTGCGTCGTCATGCCCACCGGCGGCGGCAAATCGCTCTGCTACCAGCTTCCCGCCGTGCTCCAGGAAAATCGCACCGCCGTCGTCATCTCCCCGCTCATCGCCCTCATGCAGGACCAGGTCGCGCAACTCCGTCAGATGGGCATCCCCGCCGTCTTTCTCAACAGCGCCGTCGTCGAATCCGACCGCCGCGAACTCAAGCAAAAAGCTATCGCCGGCGAATACCGCCTGATGTACGTCTCCCCCGAGCGCGCCCTCATGGACGGCACCGCCGACTGGCTCCGGCAAGTCCCACTCTCCTTCTTCGCCATCGACGAAGCCCACTGCATCTCCCAATGGGGCCACGATTTCCGCCCCGAATACCGCCAACTCGGCAAACTCCGCGCCCTCTTCCCCGATCATCCCATCGCCGCCTTCACCGCCAGCGCCACCCGCCAGGTCCGCCACGACATCGTCGACCAGCTTCACCTCCGCGACCCCCTCAAATCCGTCTCCAGCTTCCGCCGCGAAAACCTCCGCTACTTCGTCCGCCAATGCAAAGGCAACATGCAGGACGATTGCGTCGTCGAAGCCGTGAAAAAAGTGAAAGACGGAAACGTGATCGTCTATACCCCAACTGTGGCCCGAGTCGGTGAAGTCATCGATCTCCTCGAAGAAAACGGCATCGCCGCCGTCGGCTATCACGGCCAGATGGACGCCTCCGCGCGCCGCGAGAATCAGGAAAAGTGGATGTCCGAAGAAGCTCGCGTGCTCGTCGGCACAGTCGCCTTCGGCCTCGGCATCAATAAACCCAACGTCCGAGCCGTGGTCCGCCTCGGTTTGCCCGAAAGCATCGAGCAGCTCTATCAGGAGACCGGCCGTGCCGGGCGCGATGGCCTGCCCGCCGACTGCTACATTTTTTGGGAAAAGAAGGACAACGGCCTGCACGCCTTCTTCATCAACCGGATCGGAGACTCACAGGAGAAAGACCGCGCCTGGGACCGCTACCACCAGATCCAGCGCTTCGTCGGCGGACAGAAATGCCGGCAAAAAGAAATCTGCAATCACTTCGGTGAAGTCACAAAATGGGAACGCTGCGAAGTCTGCGACATCTGCGCCGGCACTCCCAAGTGGCTTGCCGGTATCAACCAAAGCTCAACCAGAAAATCTCCGCCAATCCAGAATCCCAACCGCGTCCTGGAAGCTTCCGAGTACGAGCTGAATCCAACGGTTCAGGTCAACGAAGAACTCCGCGAATTCCTCCGTGAGTGGCGCCGAAACACCGCCCGCGAGAAGATGATCGCCGCCTTCATCGTTCTCCACGACACCACCCTCGACGCCATCTGCCAGGCGCAACCCCGCACCGTCGTCGAACTCCGCCAAATTTCCGGCATGGGCGAAAAGAAATGTGAACTCTACGGCGAAGAAATCCTCGATGCTCTCCGCCGGTTTTCCAATGGCGAACGCGCCACCAAAGAGTGGCACGCGAAAGCCTCAAGCCCTTCGCAGGAAACGCTCGAACTGCTGAATCAGGGACGCACCTTCGAGGAAATCGCCCAGCTTCGCGGCAGAAAAGTCTCTTCGGTGGTAGCTCTAGTCGCCGACCTCATCGAAAAGGGAGAAACCCCCTTCCGTCCGGACTGGGTGCACCCCATCCACCAGCAACACATTCTCGAAGCCGGCGCCCGCCTCGGCCTGGATCTGCTCAAGCCCATCAAGGAAGCCGTCCCCGAACAGATTACCTACGAAGAAATCCGCCTCGTCGTAGCCCACGCCCGCCGCCAAAAACAATCCCAAAAATCGGCCGCCTGAACTCCTCAAAAATGCACCCTCACCCCCAACGCAAAACAACTCACCGCAGCGGCGCTTTGCCGTTGAAACGGGCCGTCGTTCCTAGTTCTTCCTCGATACGCAGCAACTGGTTGTACTTGGCGATGCGGTCGGTCCGCGAAGCCGAGCCGGTCTTGATCTGCCCCACGGCTGTCGCCACGGCCAGGTCCGCGATAAATGTGTCTTCGGTTTCGCCGGAGCGGTGCGAAATGATCGAGTTGTACCCCGCCTTGCGCGCCAGCTCGATCGCGTCAATCGTTTCCGTCACGCTGCCGATCTGGTTGAGCTTGATCAGAATCGCGTTGGCAATCCCCTCGTTAATCCCGCGCGACAGCCGCTCCGTGTTGGTCACAAAAAGATCGTCGCCCACCAGCTGGATCTTTTTCTTCGACGTCTTGCTGCCGACATTCTGCGTCAATGTCTTCCAGCCGGCCCAATCATCCTCGGCCATTCCGTCTTCCAGCGAAACGATCGGATATTTCTCCACCCAGCTCGTCCAGTACGCCGCCATCTCCGAGGACGAATGCGCCGACTTGTCCGATTTCTTGAACACGTACTTGCCGCTGGCTTTCTCGTAAAACTCGCTCGCGGCGGGATCGAGCGCTATGGCCACCTGCTCGCCGGGTTTGTAACCCGCGGCGCTGATCGCTTCCAGAACGATCTGAATCGCTTCTTCGTTGGATTTGCAACTCGGCGCAAACCCGCCTTCATCGCCCACCGAAGTGGAGTAACCGTGTTTTTTCAGGGCGGCTTTGAGCGCGTGAAAAACTTCCACGCCCCAGCACAGGGCTTCGCTGAAGGACGCAGCGCCGACCGGCATGGCCATGAACTCCTGAAAATCCACGGAACTGTCCGCATGCGCGCCGCCATTCAGAATGTTCATCATCGGTACCGGCAGCAGATTCGCCGAAGTATCCGTGGAATACCGCGAAAGATATTTGTAGAGCGGCTGCTTCAGCGACACCGCCGCCGCCCGCGCCGCCGCCATGGATACGGCCAGAATCGCGTTTGCGCCCAGCCGCGATTTCGTCGGCGTGCCATCCAGCGTAATCATTTTGTGATCCAGGGCCCGCTGGTCCGCCGCGTCCAGGCCGACCACCGACCTGGCAATCTCCGTATTCGCGTTCTGCACCGCTTTCAGTACGCCCTTGCCCAGGTATTTCGATTTGTCGCCGTCGCGCAGTTCCAGCGCCTCATGTTCGCCCGTGGAAGCGCCGGAGGGCACCGCCGCGCGCCCAAACGCGCCGGACTCGAGGTAAACATCGGCTTCAACGGTGGGATTCCCGCGCGAATCAATAACCTGCCGTGCGCGGACGCGGGTAATTTTCGTGGACATGTGTGTGCGTTCTCCTATGTGCAATCGAACTCAAGATTGTAGCAGAGGTTTGAAAGGGGATTCGTGACTGGTACCTGAGTAAAGTAAGAAGCGCTGGCATAAAAGCCAGCGCTACATGCGGAGGAAATGTTCGATTAGCCCGGGCATGCAGACCCTCACTGCGACTCGGGCTCTTCGATGAGCGACTCTTGCCGGACGATGACGACGATGCCGGAGGGAGTGACATGAAACCGCCGCTTGTCCGCTTCGAGGTCATATCCGATTTCCGTGTGTTCCGGGAGGCTGACGTGGCGGTCGATGATCGCCCGGCAAATCCGCGAGTGCCGCCCGATGTTCACGTGGTTGTAAATGAGAGACGCCGTGATTTCGCAATAGCTGTTCACGCGCACGTCGTAGCCCAGCAGCGAATTCTGCACCCGCCCGCCGGAAAGGATCGACCCGTGCGCCACAATCGAATCGAGCGCGATTCCCATGCGGTCGGCGTCGGCAAACACGAACTTCGCCGGCGGATACTGGTGCTGCCAGGTGCGCAGCGGCCACGCCTTGTCGTACAGGTTGAACACCGGCGAAACGCTGACCAGGTCCATATTCGCTTCATAGTAGGCGTCAATCGTGCCAACGTCCCGCCAGTACAGCGATTCCTTGGAATTTTCGTCCACGAAGTTGTACGCGAACACGCGATGCTTGGAAATGATGCGCGGAATAATATCCTTCCCGAAATCGTGCGAGGATTTCGGATCCTCGGAATCCGCCATCAGCGTGGGAATCAACAATTGCGTATTGAAAATGTAAACGCCCATCGAGGCGTTGCAGTGAGTGGGCTTGTGCGGCGAGGTCTTCGGCGCCGCCGGTTTTTCCTCGAACCCAACAATTCGCCAGTTTTTGTCCGTCTCAATAACGCCAAACTGCCGCGCGGCCTCGGCAGCGGGCACCTCGATCGTGGCGACGGAAACCTCCGCCCCCGAATCGATGTGCCGCTGCAGCATCTTGGCGTAATCCATCTTGTAGATGTGGTCGCCAGACAAAATGAAGGTGTACTTGGAACGCTCACTGCCAAGCGAATAAATGTTCTGATAAACCGCGTCGGCCGTGCCCTGGTACCACTGCTGCGAAACGCGCATCTGCGGCGGCAGCACTTCGATAAATTCCCCCAGCCCCATCAGCGGCGACCAGCCCGCGCGCACGTGCCGCGTAAGGCTGAGCGCCTTGTATTGCGTCAGCACAAAAACCCGGTGCAGCCCGGAGTTCACGCAATTGGAAAGGGTGATGTCAATGATCCGGTAGAGCGCCCCGAAAGGAACCGCGGGCTTCGCCCGGTCGCGCGTCAACGGCCACAATCGCTCGCCCTGACCTCCGGCGAGAAGTACTCCAACCGCATCGCGCATATCGGGCATGGAGGTCGGCTCCCGAAGCAGAAGTTTGAGGCTCCCCAGTGTACCAGCAGTGGCAAGTGAGCGTCAGCCGGGCGGCAGGTTATATAAATAACAAGAGTAACTCCAGCGCTATCTATCCGGCCGCAATGCCCGTTTCGCCGAAAGATTGCTTGACTTGTGGGGGTGAATTGACTACAAGAAGCCAACAACCTCGTGCGATAATGTATTCAGGCGCAGTGCGGTACAACAGCGACGGCACTGCATGCAGGCAATCCGAACCGGAATTGGGGTGAAGTACATTGGCAGAAGTAGTCATTCAGGAGAATGAATCTCTTGAGAATGCCCTGCGCCGTTTCAAGCGCAAGGTGCAGCAAGAGGACATCATCAAGGAAATAAAGAAGCACAGCTTCTACATGAAACCCGGCGAGAAGCGCCGGGCAAAAGAAGCGCTTTCGCGGAAGCGACTGCGCAAAAAGCAGCGTCGCGAGCAGGATTAATCTCCTGCTGGTGACGCGGCTCGGCGCCGCACTTCCGGGATCAGGCCCCTATCAGGCAGAGCAAGTTGGGTGTTTGTTCTAATTCTATGCCCGCAGGCCCAAGGGATCCGAGCCCGGCCATCCCGGACTACAGGTCCATCCGCTCCATTCGGCCCGACGTGCAAGAGCCCGGCCCCCCGCCCGATACGGGTCCAGGGGGAGCGGGGTCATGGAATTCCACGATAAGGTCCTGAAGTGTTCGGAGTGCGGCGCTGAGTTTGTTTTTACCTCCG
>Ga0210403_10001917_pt1 | contig 19198 bp, 17 predicted proteins | sample IncBWC19MmetaG_FD_150863 | JGI IMG/M metagenome (GOLD analysis project Ga0210403, IMG submission 150863) | Forest soil microbial communities from Barre Woods Harvard Forest LTER site, Petersham, Massachusetts, United States - Inc-BW-C-19-M | ecosystem: Environmental > Terrestrial > Soil >... | reverse complement strand
CTGTCGATCCGCCGAAGCCGAAATCGATGGAGTCGACACCCATGTCGCGTAGCGCCCTGACGTCGGCGGCCATGAGCGCCGGCGAACCGGCGAACAGGCGATGTTCGCCATCACTGGCCTGCGATGGCGCCGTCTCGCCGAACACCGTGACGCGCAGGCTGAGGCCGACCGCCTTGGGATCGCGCCCCGCCTCAGTGACCATCTTGCGCAGGCGCGCCGCCTGGGTCTTGAAACGCGTCAGGCTATCGAGCGGATTCTGCGGGTTGGTGCCGATCGGATACCAGGCATCGCCGATGCGCGCAGCCCGCCGCAACGCCGGACCGCTCTCGCCGCCGACCCAGATCGGCGGATGCGGCTTCTGCACGGGCTTCGGGTCCAGACCAATGTTGGAGAAACGGACATGCTTACCGTCGAATTTCGGCGCATCCTTGGTCCAGAGTTCAACGAAGGCGCGCACATATTCATCGGTCACTGTTCCACGCGCATCGAAGTCCGGCGCGTCGATGGCCTCGAACTCCTCGCGCATCCAGCCCGCACCGATCCCCAGAGTCAGCCGGCCCCCCGAAAGAACGTCGATGGTCGAAAGAATCTTTGCGGTCAGCACGGCCGGTCGATGCGGCACCACCATGACCGAGGTCACCAGACGCAGGCGCGTCGTCTTCGCGGCGATCCAGGCGATCTCCGTAAGCTGTTCGTGCCGCTCGCCGCGGGTGCCGCTGGGGAACTCCCCGGAGGCGCTGTAGGGATATTCGGCCGCAATCGACGTCGGAATCACGACGTGGTCGCTGAACGTCGCGTAGTCGAAGCCCATCGCCTCGGCGCCAACCACGATCTTCGTCAGGTTATCCGGAGTCGACAGGGGTCCGGCAATCGGTGCGTTGAAGCCGATCTGCATTTTTGCGTCCTTCCGAGCATTGCATCGCTTTCGTCGATGCGACACCATGCGGCCACAGGCGGGCGGCGGCAAGCACGTCCCGCGACGAAATGCGCCCCTCTACGGGCGGAGATGATGGGATTATGACGGCGGCCGGTAGACAGGTGACGCGGCAGCGGTTCGAAGCGCCGCTGGCCGAACTGATGACAGAAGCCGCGGCCTTGCGCGATTCCGCGCACGGCCGGCTAATCTCCTACTCGCGCAAGGTCTTCATTCCCCTTACCAAGCTCTGCCGCGATGTCTGTCACTACTGCACATTCGCGCAGGTGCCGCGCGCGGGCAGGCCCACATACCTGGCGCCCGCAGAGGTGCTTACCATCGCGCGTGCCGGCGCGGCCGCGGGTTGCACCGAAGCGCTGTTCACGCTGGGCGACAAGCCCGAGCTGCGATACCAGGCCGCGCGTGACGCATTGAAGGCGCTCGGCCACGACACGACGATCTCCTATCTGACCGCGATGTGTGCGCTGGTGTTGCGCGAGACCGGATTGCTGCCGCATGCCAATCCCGGCGTGATGACGCTCGACGAGATCACCGGCCTGCGCGAGGTGACGGCCAGCCAGGGCATCATGCTGGAATCCACCAGCGAACGGCTCTGCAGGCAAGGTGGCGTTCACTACGGTTCTCCCGACAAACATCCTGCGGTCAGGCTGCAGACCCTGCGTCTGGCCGGCGAGCTGAAGGTTCCGTTCACGACCGGCATCCTCATCGGCATTGGCGAGACACGCGACGAGCGGATCGACGCCCTGGGGGCGATTGCCGATCTGCACGCCGCCCATGGTCACATCCAGGAAGTCATCGTCCAGAACTTCCGGGCCAAGCCCGACACCAGGCTCGCTCACTCCGAGGAGCCCGATCTCGACGACCTGTTGTGGACCATCGCGACGGCACGCCTGATTCTCGGGCCCGACATGAACATCCAGGCGCCACCAAATCTGTCGCCTGGAGTCTATCAAAAGCTGATCGACGCAGGGCTCAACGATTGGGGCGGCATCTCACCGGTCACACCTGACCACGTGAACCCCGAAGCGCCGTGGCCGGCCATCGACGAACTCGCGCGCAAGAACGCGGAGGCCGGCAAGCTGCTGGTGAGCCGCCTGCCCGTCTATCCCGCCTACGTGCGCGCCGCCGAAACGTGGCTGGCTCCCGACATCGCCACCCGCGTGCGGCGCATGAGCGACGCTGAAGGCTTCGCGCGCGACGACGACTGGGCACCGGGCAACACCAAGCCGCCACCAACGCCGCTGGTGCTCGCCCGTGACGTCGACGCCGGAATCGTGGAAATCGTCGGGCGAGCCACATCGGGCAAACGGCTCGCCTCCAACGACATCGTGCGGCTGTTCGCGGCACGCGATGCCGACTACCGGTACATCACCCAGGCCGCCGACGCGCTGCGAGCCGCGCTCAGCGGCGATGTCGTGCGTTACGTCGTGAACCGCAACATCAATTACACGAACATCTGCTATTTCCGTTGCAAGTTCTGCGCTTTCTCGAAAGGCCGCACGCATGAGGATCTACGCGGCTCACCCTATGATCTCGCCATCGAGGAGATCGCGCGCCGCGCGATCGAGGCCTGGGATCGCGGGGCGACGGAAGTGTGCCTGCAAGGCGGCATCCACCCCGACTACACCGGTGCTACCTACGAAGCGATCTGCCGGGCGATCAAGGCGGTCGTGCCCGAGATGCACATCCACGCCTTCTCGGCTCTGGAAGTGACGCAAGGTGCGGCCACACTCGGGCTGTCGATCGACGAATTCCTCGCGAAACTGAAGGCGGCCGGTCTCGCTACCCTGCCCGGGACGGCAGCCGAAATCCTCGACGATGACACACGTGCCATCATCTGCCCGGACAAGATCAATACCCGGCAGTGGCTCGACGTGCAGCGCGCCGCCCACCAGGCGGGATTGCGCACCACCTCGACCATCATGTACGGCCACGTCGAGACCTCGAGTTCGTGGGCGAAACATCTCCTCGCGCTACGCGACTTGCAGGCCGAGACCGGCGGCTTCACCGAGTTCGTGCCGCTTCCCTTCGTCCACATGGAAGCGCCGATGTACCGCCTCGGCAAGGCCCGTCCCGGCCCGACGTTCCGCGAAGCCGTGCTCATGCATTCAGTCGCGCGGCTGACCCTGCATCCAATGATCCCCAACATCCAGACGTCGTGGGTGAAGATGGGGCCGGCGGGCGCTGCAGTGTGCCTGAAGTCCGGCGCCAACGATCTTGGTGGCACGCTGATGAACGAGAGCATCTCGCGCGCCGCCGGCACCCAGCACGGCCAGGAGTTTCCACCGCACGAGATGGAAGCGCTCATCCGCTCAATTGGCCGCGAACCGATGCAACGCGACACGCTCTATCGGCCGGTGCCGGAAGAGCGTCGAGCGGCATCCATGATCGCGGCCGAGCTGGAGCCGATCGTGCTGACGCCGCCGCGCAAGAAGGCGGCGGTCGGTTAACGAATGCCCCGCTCGGTCAACCGCGCAGGCACGCTGAGTTGATCGAGCAGCGTGCGGGTTCGCGTGCCCACTGATTGCTGCAGGCGCAGGAACAGCGCCAGATCGACCGGGTGGTCGATATCCATCGCGATCCCGGGCTGACGGATCACGGTCGGCTCGATACCCTGACGACGCGCGGCGTCGAGGTGCGGAAAGTAGCTGTTATCGCCGAAGCGAAGCGGCACCGATTCCGGCGGCGAGCAGACGACGGCATTAGATCCGAAATCGTCATGTGCCGGCGAGATCGTGAAAGACGGCCCTGCGAGATGTGCCGACAAGACCGCGGCGATTTCGTTGGCGCGGGTAGCCGGAATGTCGCCCGGCATCGTGATCATGCCGCCGCGTCCTTCGCCTGCGAGAAGCCGCCGGCCGGCATTCACACTGCCGGTATGTCCATCTCGCGCTCCCTCGGTTACGATCCGCGCACCGATCCTTTCGCCAAGAGCAGCTGCACGTGGATCGAGTGTGACGATCATCACGCCGGCCAGACGCCGGCAACCGGCAACGGCGTCAAGCGTGTCCGTCAGCATGGTCTCGGCGAGAAGGCGGCGTTCTGCATGCGACAGCAGGTCCGACAGCCTATGCTTGGCTCCGTCGAATTCCTTGACTGGAATGATCGCCCAGACGTCGCTCATCGCAGCACGGCCACTGCGTCCGCCGCGTCGAGCGTTACACGCGCCAGCGACTCGCGGTCCTTCAAGCTTGTCATCAGGGTTCTGGCGATCGTGACCCGCGCGCCGATATTGGTGACCCCATCGGCGTCGGCATGATCGACGATATAGCCATCGAGCAGGTCGCCGTACCGGGCGGCGACGCCGGCGGCGCTGACCTCGAGGCCAAGTTCACGCATCATCTTCGCGGTCGGGCCCTTGACGGCCTGCCCACCGATGATGGGCGACACCGCGACGACCGGTGCACCGCTCGCCTTGATCGCATCGCGCATGCCTGATATCGCCAGGATCGGCTCGACACTGATGAAGGGATTGGACGGGCAAATGATCACGGCCCGCACGTCGCCCGAGCGCAGCGCCGCCGTGATGTCAGCGTGCGGCCGGGCGAGCGTCACGCCTTCGAAAGCCAGCTCATGGACAACCGGTCGGCACTGCTGGCGCACGAAATAGTCCTGGAAGTCGATCCAGCCCGCGGCGCCGCGCACGCGGGTACGCACGCGGTCGTCGCTCATCGGCACGACACGGGCAGTGATGCCGAGGCGCCGGCAAATGTCTGATGTCACCTGGGACAGGGTTTGCCCCAGACGCAGGCGACGGGTGCGCTCGACGTGCATCGCGAGATCGCGGTCACCGAGCCGAAACCAGTCCTCACCGCCGAGTGCGCCGATGCTGTCCATGAACGACCACGTCTCGTCACGCCGGCCCCAGCCGGTGACGGGATTATCGATGCCAGCGAGAACATAGGTCAGCGTGTCGATATCGGGCGAGATGCTCAGTCCAAGATGCTCGAAATCATCGCCGGTGTTCGCGACCACGAGCAGTTCGTCCCCGGGCAAGACGCGGCTCAGACCGAGCGCCAGTTTGGCGCCGCCGACCCCGCCTGACAGCGCCACGACAAGTCGCTTGCTCATCGGAACATGTCCTCGTCCGCCGGACGCACCAGCTCGGACGCATTATTGTCGGGACCACGCCATGTCAGACCGCGCACGAGCACGACGGGCCGGCCCTCAGCACCCTGCCCCATCACGAGCGACGCTGCAGCGGCGATCTCGTCCGCATGCCCGGTGATGCTGACCTGAAGCTCGCGGCCGAGCAGATCGGGCGAGCCACGCAGATCCATCAGCGACGGCAGGCCGGCGGCGCCAATCGCAACGCCGCAGGTCCCGCGCCGCCAGGCACGGCCAAAACTGTCGCTGATGATCACTGCGACCGGCACGCCGAACCGTTGCGACAGCCGCTCCCTCAATGTCGCCGCGCTGCCGTCGGGATCGACCGGCAGCAGCAATGCCCGCTGAGGGTCATCGGGCGAGGCCACGTTGGACTGGTCAATGCCCGCATTGGCCATCACGAAGCCCAACCGGTGCTCGACGATCAGGACGTTGGGCCTTGCCCGCACGACGCGTACCGATTCCGACAGGATCAGCTCGACAAGGCGCGGATCTTTCTGGACGCCGCCGGCGAGTTCGATCGCTTGTTTCGAGGGTTTTACGGTCGCGAGATCGACCATGCGCCCTTCAGCTTTGGATACGATCTTCTGCGTCAGCACGAAGACGTCACCGCCACGCGGCGCGATGCCACCCTGCGCCAGCCCGTCGGTGATCAGGGCGACGAGATCGTCGTCCTTGCGCACCAGCGGAATGCCGGGGACGGCGATGATCTCGACGGCACTGCTGCTCATCATCGACCGATCTCGCGCACTCAACCGAAATGCTTACGCAGCCGCGGCAGCACGTGCTCGCCGTAGAGCTTCAGAAAACGCGCCTGGTCTGGTCCCGGCGCGTGGAAGACCAGATGCCGGAAACCGAGTCCGACATAGTAACCGATCCGCTCGACGTGCTCGTCGGCGTCGCTGGACACGATCCATCGACTGGCAGCGCGCTCCAGCGGCAGCGCGTCGGCGAGCCGCTGCATCTCGACCGGATCCTCCACCGACATTTTTTCCTCTGGCGTCAACGCCAGCGCCGCCCATTGGCGCGTATCCTCGAGCGCTCGCGCCTTGTCGGTGTCGAACGACACCTTGACCTCGATCATGCGATCATACGACCGCGACGGATCCTCCGACGCCGCGATGCCCTCGGCGACCTTCGGCAACAGCGTCTCGGTGTAGAGCTCCGGTTGCTTGCCGCTGGTGCAGATGAATCCTTCGGCGGAGCGGCCGGCGTAACGTGCCACGAGGGCGCCCGCGGCTGCGACATAGATCGGCACCGGCGTGTCCGGGCGGTCGTAGATCGTCGCCTTCTCGGTCTTGTAGTACTGGCCTTCAAAACTGACCCGCTCCTTTGTCCAGAGCGCCCGGATCAGCGCAACGGCTTCGCGCAGGCGGGCGAAGCGCTCCTTGAATTCCGGCCAGGGCTGGCCGGTCGAAGGCACCTCGTTCAGTCCCTCGCCGGTGCCGACGCCGAGCACGACGCGTCCCGGGAACATCGCGCCCATCGTGCCGAACGCCTGGGCGATGATGGAAGGATGGTATCGGAACGTCGGCGTCAGCACGCTGGTGCCCATGACGACGCGCGACGTTCTGGCGCCCAACGCGCCCAGCCACGTGAGCGAGAAAGGCGCATGGCCGTCGACATGCTTCCATGGCTGAAAGTGGTCGCTGATGAAGACCGAATCGAAACCGACTTCCTCGGCAAGGCACGAGAAGCCCAGCAACTTGCCCGGTGCGAACTGCTCCGCCGAGGCCTTGTATCCGAGCTTGATCACCGAATGTCTCCTGGCTGGCACCGGTCGCTGCCGACGCCGTGGTACCTGTCGCGGAAACCTATAGACTATCGGGAAATCAGCAACCAGCCAAAGCGAGGAAACAACCATGCATCTCGGACTTGCCCTGCCTTTCGGCGACATCGGTGGTGATGGCGGAATTGTGCGCGAATTCGCTGAACTCGCCGAGGCCGAAGGTTACGACGGCCTGACGCTGGCGGACCACGTGCTCGGTGGCAACCCGGCCAATCCCGCCAGCGGCCGTGCAGGTGGGCTCGGCCTGTTCCACGACCCCTTCGTCGCGTTCGGCTTCATCGCTGCCTGCACGAAAAAGGTCGAGCTCTCCACCCAGGTGCTGATCCTCGCGCAGCGTCAGACCGTGCTGGTCGCCAAGCAGGCTGCCAGTCTCGACGTGCTCAGCGGCGGCCGCTTCCGGTTCGGCGTCGGAGTGGGCTGGAACGAGCTGGAGTTCATTGGCCTCAACGAGAATTTCCACAACAGGGGCAAGCGGTCCGAGGAGCAGGTCCAGGTGATGCAAGCGCTGTGGGCCGATCCCTACATTGCATTTGAGGGCAAGTGGCACCGCCTCCCCGACGCCGGCATCAATCCACTGCCGCTACGCCGCAAAATTCCGCTGTGGTTCGGCGGCCACATGGACGTGACCCTGCAGCGGATCGCGAAGTGGGGCGATGGCTGGATGATGCTGTCAGAACCGCCGGGCCCCAAGGCCGTTGCGGAATTCGACAAGCTGCGCCGCTTGGTGGAAGCCGAGGGACGCGATCCGGCCTCGGTTGGCCTCGAGGTCTGGACTTCAACCGGTACTGGCAGCGAAAAGGACTGGCGCGAGGAAATCAACTTCTGGAAGAAGGCCGGCGTCACGCATGTCACGCTGCACAACACCTTCGGCGGCTACCACCACAAACGCATGGCCGGCCGGAGCATGGCCGACCATGTCGGCGCGATGCGGCGCTACCGCAACGCCGTTGCCGATCTCCTCTGAAAGGGCGCCATACCTCAGGTATCGGCGAGCGCCGCCAGCATGCGGTCGCGGGCGGCGAAATCGGCATCCGCGTGGACCGGCTGTAGACAGACATGCGTGGCGCCGGCCTCAAAGTGCGCCCGCAGGCCACGCTTGATCGTGTCTGCATCACCCCACAACACCATCGCGTCAATGAACCGGTCGTTACCGCCGTCGGCGAGGTCGGTCTCGGTGAAGCCCTGGCGCAACCAGCTGTTGCGGTAGTTCGGCAGCACCATGTAACGCGATAGTTCCTTGCGCCCGAGCGCCCGCGCTTTCGCGGGATCGGTTTCCAGTGTCACCTTCTGCTCGACCGCGAGCCACTTGGAAGGTCCGAGGATCGCGGCGGCCTCGGCCGTATGTTTCGGCGTCACATTGTAGGGGACAGCGCCGCGCGACTTGGCACCGCTCAACGCCAGCATCTTCGGTCCGAGTGCTGCAACCACGACCGGCGGCGGTTCGCCTGATGGCGCCGACTTGTTGATGCCGTCGAGATAGGCGCCCATTGCCGCCAACGGTTTGTCGTAGCGATGACCGCGCAGGCCCTCGACCATCGGAATGTGGCTGACGCCCAGACCAAGAACGAACCGGCCGTCATAGAGCGCATTCAGCGATATCATGGCGCGCTGCGCGGTGAAGGAATCGCGTGCATAGATGTTGGCGATCGAACTGCCGATCACCAGCTTCTCGCTGCTCGACAACAGCCACGCCGCCAGCGACATCGACTCGTAGCCCCGCGATTCCGGGTACCACAGGGTCGAGTAGCCGTGATTTTCTACCGTGCGCACGAAATCGCGCAGCTGCGATCCGTCGAGTTTGTCGGTGCCGTACCACACGCCAAGGCGCCCGAGTTTCATGTCGATTGTCTCCGGTTGAAGGTGCGCTCGCTGCCGTTCGACTTGCGTTCCGAGAACGGTGCGCCGAAGCTTCGCTTGCGACCTAAAGTATGCTTTACCGGGCAGTATCGCAAAGAGCCGATCGTTCAGCACAGAGGCCGGAATTGGCCGACCCGCCGCCCGATGGTATATTCCGGGAGCTTTGAAGGAGGACACAATGGCTGAAGCGAAACTCGCTCCGAACCTGCCGGACTGGATGTTGGAGCACGCGAACCGCTATCTCGCGAGCGGCGGAACCGACGGGCACATGTACAAGGTCACCCTGCCCCAGCATGGTGAGATCACGGCGCCGGCGCTGCTGCTGACCACCACCGGCCGCAAGTCTGGCGATAAGTTCATATTCCCGCTGTTTTACGGAACGGAGGGCGACAGTTACTTCGTCATCGCCTCAAAGGGAGGCGCGCCCCAACACCCAGGGTGGTATCGCAACATTCTGGCGAACCCCGACGTCGACGTACAGGTCGGGACCAAGAAGATGAAAGCACGCGCCAGGACAACGGCGGGCGAGGAGCGGCTCCGGCTTTGGAAGAAGGCGCTCGAATTCTGGCCACCCTACGCCGACTATCAGCTCAAGACCGACCGCGAGATACCGGTGGTCGTGCTGGATCCAGTCCATTAGGCACGTCTCCTGGGTCGGTCCCGGCAAACCCAAGACAAGCTACTCTTTAGCTTCGAGCCGACAATAGACTTCAAGTCTATGCGCTTCGTTGGGGCGCTGCGGCCGGCCGCCAAGAGAGGTCATCGACCATAGATATTGCGGCCAACCACAGAACGACGCCGATCCGGAAGATTGGCGAATGATGGATCGATCGCCGATCACGCCCATTCGTCTTCATTCTTGCACCTTGCCGGCAGCAGCCTCGCGAGCAGGAGAGCCTGCCCATTGACGCGGGCAAATCAGCGTAGGAGATTTCAATCGAGCGGCAAGTGATCGGACGCGAATACATGGATCTCTACCACTTCAAGAATCTTGAGATACTCGATCCCGAAGCCGGAGAATTGCACGGTGGCCACGAACTGGTCGTCGAAGGTGACAAGATCAGGGAAGTTTCGTCCAAGCCGATCCAACTCGCGGCGGCCAAGGTCATTGACTGCGGCGGACGAACGGTGATGCCCGGCCTGATCGACAGTCATGTGCACGTGGTGCTGTCCGAAGTCTCGATCCGCAACCTCGAGAATATTCCATTGACGCTGATGACCGCGCGCTCTGCCGCCCTGATGCGCGGGATGCTCGATCGAGGCTTTACCAGCGTGCGAGACACGGGCGGTGCCGATTGGGGCTTGAAGGAAGCGACCGAAAAAGGGCTGTTGGCGGGGCCGCGCCTGTTCATCGCCGGACGCGCGATCGGCCCGACCGGCGGACACAGCGACAGCCGGCGCCGCACCGATTTCGGTGTGCGTTGTCATTGCTGCAACGCCATGACGTTCTCGATGGGTATCGCCGATGGCGTGACTGAGGTCCGCCGCGCGGTGCGCGAGGAAATGCGCCAGGGCTGTGATCAGGTCAAGATCATGATGTCCGGCGGCGTCGCCTCCCCCTACGATCCGCTCGACAGCCTGCAATTCTCCGTCGGAGAGGTCGAGGCCGCCGTGCAGGAGGCGCACGCCTTCGGGCGCTATGTCTGTGCGCATGCCTACACGCCGCAAGCCATCACGCGTGCGGCCAATGCGGGCGTACGCACCATCGAGCACGGCAATCTGATCGACGATGCCTCCGCAAAGCTGATGTCCGAAAAAGGCATGTTCCTGGTCGCCAATCTCGTCACCTATTTCGAGATGAAGAAACATGCCGCCGAATACGGCATGAATTCGGACATGCTAGCCAAGAACGATCTCGTCATCGAGGGCGCCCTGAAGTCGCTCGAAATCTGCAAGCGGCACGGCGTCCCGGTCGCCTACGGCACCGACTTGCTCGGCCAGTTGCAGGTGGCGCAATCCGAGGAGTTCACGCTCCGCGCACAGGTCTTGTCGCCGGTCGAGATCATCCGTTCAGCAACCATGATCGGTGCGCAGATCGTGCGCATGGAGGGCAAGCTCGGTTGCCTGAAGCCGGGCGCGTTTGCCGACCTGCTCGTCGTCGACGGCAACCCACTGAAGGACCTGAAGCTGTTTCACGGCCAGGGCAAGCATCTTTCGATCATTATGAAGGGCGGCCGCTTCCACAAGAATCGTCTGCAGTGAACTCGTCAATGTCCCAACAAATCCTGTTCAGGAATTTCGAACTGCTCGAACCTGCGTTCGGCGAGCTCCGTGCCGGTTATGAGCTGCTGATCGAAGGCGATACGGTCAGGGAGCTCAGCGAGACGCCGATCAAGGCCAACGAGGCGACGGTGGTCGACTGCGGCAAGCGCACGTTGATGCCGGGACTGATCGATTGCCACGTCCATGCCATCCACAGTGAAGTCAATGTTCGCTTCATGGAAGCGCTGCCGCTGACCCTGATCACCGCACGCGCGGCGACGCGCTTGCGCGCCATGCTCGACCGCGGCTTCACGACAGTGCGCGACACCGGCGGTGCCGACTGGGGCATCAAGACCGCGATCGAGACCGGGCATATCACCGGCCCGCGGATCTACATCGCCGGTCAGTCGATCGGGCCGACGGGCGGCCACTCCGATTCACGCCGGCGCACCAAATGGAATTTTGACAACGAATGCGCCTGCTGCAACGGCCTGCAATTCAAATCCGCGGTCGCCGATGGCGCCGATGCCGTCCGCAAGTCCGCGCGCGAGCAGATGCGGCAAGGCGCAGACCACGTCAAGATCATGATGTCCGGCGGCGTTGCCTCACCCTACGACCCGCTCGACAGCCAGCAATTCTCGGATGGCGAAGTCAGCGCGGCGGTGGAGGAAGCGACCGCCTTCGGCCGCTACGTCTGCGCCCACGCCTATTCCGCGGAATCCATCACCCGCGCCGCGCGGCTCGGCGTTCGCACCATCGAGCATGGCAATCTGATCGACGACGCGTCGGCAAAATTGATGGCCGAGAAAGGCATGTACCTCGTTGCCAACCTCGTCACCTATTACGCGATGAAGGATCGTGCCGCGCAGTTCGGCATGATCGGCGAAAGCCTCGCCAAGAACGAATTGGTGTTGCAAGGCGGGATGAAATCGCTGGAGATCTGCAAGCGCCATGGCATTCCGGTCGCCTATGGCAGCGACCTTCTGGGTGAGCTGCATTGGGATCAGTCGAAGGAGTTCACCATCCGCCAGGAGGTGGTCTCCCCGATCGAGATCATCCACTCGGCAACCACGATCGGCGCCGAGGTGCTGCGCATGCCGGGCAAGGTCGGCACATTGCAACCGGGAGCATTTGCCGATGCCATCGTCGTCGACGGCAATCCCCTGAAAGACCTTGCGCTGCTGGGCGATCAAGGCAAACATCTCTCCCTGATCATGAAGGCAGGTTTCTTGCATAAAAACCGGCTGAGCTGATCCGAGACCCTGAGAAGAGACGACCTTGACCGCCGTACCAGGATGGACCTCATCGCGCGTTGCCGGCCGCATGGCGCTCAGGGCCGCCGCCGGCATCTCACTGGCCTATATTCTGCTGCCGATATTCTTCGTGATCTGGCTGGCGTTTTTCACCCAGGAAATTCCGTCATTTCCCCCGGAGGGCTATTCGCTCAAATGGTTCCGCGCCATTCTCGATAACGACAGGTTCGTCTCGGGATTTCTTCTCAGCCTGCGGGTTGCCGCGGTTGCAACGTTGATCGGCCTCGCGATCGGCGTTCCCGCCGCCGTGTGCCTGGTGCGAGGGCACTTTCCCGGGCGTGAGGCAGTGAACAACCTGCTCTTGCTGCCACTGATCGTGCCGGGCATCGTGCTCGGTATCGCGCTGTTCGTCTTCCATGTCGAGGCCGAGATCAAGACGGGCTGGCCTATCCTCGGCTCGCTCGCAGGCCTGATCGCCGGTCACGTCCTGATCGCGATCCCCTGGACGGTGCGCCTGATCACGGCCAGCCTCGCCGGCATGGATCGCACGATCGAGGAAGCGGCCGAAAGCCTGGGCGCCAATCGCTTCACCACGTTCTGGCGCATCACCCTGCCCGGCATCTTGCCGGGTATTGTCGCGGCCGCCTTGTTTAGCTTCATCGCCTCGTTCGGGAATCTGGAGATGAGCCTGTTCTTGGTCGGCCCCGGCCGCACCACCCTGCCGATCGCGATCCTGCAATATCTCGAATGGAAGATCGATCCGACCATCGCGGCCGTGTCCGTCTTGCAGATATTGTTCATCGGCGGAGCCATGCTGTTGACCGATCGCTTCGTCAAAATCGGCCGCGTGGTCTGACGATGGCGCGCCTGCAATTGACCGGCATCAGCAAGAGCTACGGCGACTTCAAGGCGGTCGACGACGTATCGCTCGACATCGCCGATGGCGAATTCCTGGTCCTGCTCGGCCCGTCCGGCTGCGGCAAGACCACGACCTTGCGCATCGTTGGCGGTTTCATCGAACCGACCGCTGGCAGTGTGCAGCTCGGCGAACGCGACATCACGGCATTGCCGCCATGGAGCCGCAATGCCGGCCTGGTGTTCCAGAGCTACGCGCTGTTTCCGCACATGACGGCGGCCGAGAACGTCGCGTTTGGCCTCGAGATGCGCAAAATGCCGAAGGCGGAGATGGCGCCGAAGATCACCGAAGCCTTGCGCCTCGTGCGTCTCGATCATCTCGCCGACCGGCTGCCGCGACAATTGTCCGGCGGTCAACAGCAGCGCGTGGCGCTGGCGCGCGCTCTGGTTTTCCGACCCGACGTCCTGCTGCTCGACGAGCCGCTGTCCAATCTCGATGCCAAGCTGCGCCAGGATGTGCGCGTCGAAATCCGCGAATTGCAGCGCAAGCTCGGCTTGACGACCGTGATGGTCACCCATGACCAGGAGGAGGCATTGACCATGGCCGATCGCCTCGTCGTCATGAGCGAGGGCCGCATTCGCCAGATCGGGTCGCAGCAGGATCTCTACGAACGGCCTGCGGAAAAATTCGTCGCCGATTTCGTCGGCCGCTCCACCTTCGTCAATGGCCGCATGGAGGGGTCCGGACGCTTCGTCTCGGCCGGCGGCCTCGTCGTCGCCTGCGAAGGCACCGGCACTGGTGGCGCTTCGCTGGCGCTGCGCCCCGAGCGCGTCGTGCTGATGAGCGCTGCCACACCGGCGATGGACAACAGCTTTCCCGGCGCGGTCGAATTCATCTCCTATCTCGGATCGCAGGTGGATCTGCACGTCCGCCTGTCGCCGCTGGAGCGCATCATCGTGCAGATCCAGAACCGGCCGGAACAGCCACTGCCGGCGATCGGAGAACAGGTCCGCCTCGGCTGGAGTAAATCGACAGGCCGCGTGTTTCTGTCATAAGTTCTTTGCGAAATGTCTCTGCCAATCATCAGTCGGAGGTGCTCCTCATGACCAAATCGAAATCCCGCCGCGAAATCCTGGTTGGCGCAGCCGGCCTCGCCGGCGCGGCCATCCTGCCGCGAAGCACATCCGCTCAGGCGAAAGGCCGCATCGTCGTCGGTACCTGGGGCGGCGATTACGCGCGCCTGCTCAACAAGAACATCGAGGTGCCGATCCTGATCAAGGACGGCTGGGAGGTGGTGCAGGATCAGGCCGGCGATCCCGAGCGGCGCTCGAAGATGATCGCCGAACAACGGCTGCCGCGAGGCACGTCGGACGTGCAGGGTCTTTCGGCCCTTAACATGTTCCAGATGGACGATGCCGGCACTGTGCTGCCGATCGACTACAGCAAGCTCAAGAATGCCGGTAATCTGCTGGCGCCGATGAAGTATCCGTACGGCATCGGCCAGATCTATTCGGGCAAGGTCGCCGTCTACAATCCGAAGCTGATCACGACGGCACCCGCCAGCTACACGGACGTATTCAATCCCGCGCAAGGAAACAAGCTCGGCATCATCGATATACAGTATCAATACACGTTGGTCTGCGCGGCGCTTGCCGCTGGCGGCAAGGTCAACGATCTCGAGCCCGGCAAGAAGCTGCTGCTCGAATGCAAGAAGGCCGGGATGCGGATTTATCCGACGAACGAGGCGTTCGCTCAAGGACTGAAAGCGGAGGAATTCGGCATCGGCGTCATGTGGAAGGCGCGTGTCGTGCAATGGCAGAATGCTGGGATTCCCGTGACCTCGATTGCCCCCGTGGAAGGAGCCCTCGCCTATATCTCGGGCTTCGTCATTCCGAAGAACGCCCCCAACAAGGACGGCGCCTACGCCTATCTGGACGCCATGCTGGAGAAGAGCGCGCAGGAAGCCTTTGCCGTCGACATGGGCTACAATCCCACCGTCAGCAACGCGACTGTCGCGCCCGATCTCAACAAGCGCATCGGCTTCACGCCCGAGGAAATCAAGAAGCTCGTCGATCTCGACTACGACTACATGAACAAGAACGACATCGCGCTGAAGGAGTGGTGGGACAAGGAGCTGAAGAGCTGAACCGAAGCTCCGGCGAAACCGCCGATGGCCACGACATCCGCGAGCCAATTCCGGCCGGACGAAACTCCTACGTCGTGGCTCTCGGCCACGGCGCTGATCGGGCCGGCAACGGCGTTCGTGAGCCTTGGGCTGCTTGCGCCGCTGGCGATCCTGTTGCGCTACAGCTTCAATACGATCGACCGGCGGCGAATGATGGTGGAGACGTTCGCGCTGGACAATTACGTCAAGTTCTTTTCCGACTCCTATTATACCGACATCCTGTTGACGACGTTACGCGTGGCGGCGTTTTGCACCGTCGCGTGCCTTATCATGGGTTTTCCCCTCGCCTACGTGCTGGCACGCACCCAGTCGCGATTCAAGAACGTCCTGATCATGCTGGTGGTGCTGCCGCTGTTCGTCGGCAATGCGGTACGTGCAGCCGGCTGGATGACGATCTTCGGCTCCAAGGGCTTTCTCAACGTCACCCTGATTCAGCTCCGCTTTATCACCGAGCCGCTGCAAATCATGTACACCGAAAATGCCGTCGTGGCCGGCATCATCGCCGTCAACCTGCCCTACATGGTGTTAACCTTGCAGAGTGTGATCGAGAACATCAACCGCAATGTCGAAGAGGCCGCCTTCAGTCTCGGCGCCGGGCCGATGACGATGTTTCGTCGCGTGCTGCTGCCGCTGTCGCTGCCGGGCATCCTTGCCGGCACCATCCTGACCTTCATCCTCGGCATGAACGCCTATGCAACACCCGTGCTGCTCGGCGGTCCAAAATTCAAGATGATGGGGCCATTGATCTACGGGCAATTCCAGCTCAACAACTGGCCGTTCGGTGCGTCCGTTGCGTTCGTGCTTATGGCGGCAACGCTAGGGTTGACGGCGACGGCAAATATTCTGGTCCAACGCCGGTTTCGGCGATAACAACAAGAGGTTTGTAATGACAATCGGCGTTGGCGGATCGACGGCGGAGGCAGAACTCGCCGCAATGAAGAACATGCGCGGGGACGTGCCGCCGATCGGCGTCGACGAGCGCCTGCGGCGCATTGCCTGCGCGCAGGCGATCATGCGCGAGAAGGGCATCGATGCGCTCTATCTCGATGTCTCCTCGAGCATGACCTATTTCACCGGACTGAAGTTCCGCCGCACTGAGCGCATGCACAGCGCCGTGCTGCCTGCCAAGGGAGACATCGTCTATGTCTCGCCGGCATTCGAAGTTGAGAAACTCAAGACCATGCTTTCGTTCGGCGACAAGATCGCGGTCTGGGAGGAGGATGAGGATCCGACCGCGACCGTCACCGACACGGTGCGCGCACTCGGTTATCCAACCGGCACGATTGCCGTCGACGAGGCGACGCCGTTTTTCACCTTCGACGGCTTGCGCCGTGCCGGCAACGCCTACACCTTCATCAACTCGATCGACGTCACCGCCGGTTGCCGCATGATCAAGTCCGAGCACGAACTGGCGTTGATGCAGATCGCCAAGAACATCACGCTCGAAGCCCACAAGGCTGCCGCCCGCATCATGCGTGAAGGCATCACGACGACCGAGGTGCAGGCCTTCCTCACCGCCGCGCACCGCAAGCTCGGTTCGGAGGGCGATCCGCCGTTCAATGCAGTGCTTTTCGGCGAAGCGTCGGCCTATCCTCACGGCGTGCCCTACCCGCAGACGCTGAAGGACGGCGACATGATCCTGATCGACACCGGCGCGCCGGTCGATGGCTATCTCTCCGACATCACCCGCTCTTACGTTTTCGGCGAACCGACCCGGCGCCAGCGCGATGTCTGGAACCTGGAGAAGGCCGCGCAAGCGGCAGGCTTCGCTGCCGCCAAACCCGGCAACCGCTGCGAGGACATCGACATCGCCGCCCGCGGCGTCATCAGTGGCGGCGGTTTTGGCCCGGGCTACGCCACACCCGGCCTGCCGCACCGGACCGGCCACGGCATCGGACTCGACGTGCACGAATGGCCGTATCTCGTGAAGGGCGACAAGACGGTGCTGAGGCCTGGTATGACATTCTCGAACGAGCCGACCATTTGCATCTACGGCGAATTCGGTGTGCGTCTCGAGGACCACATGGTCATCACCGAAACCGGAGCCCGTTGGTTTACCCAGCCGGCCCATTCGGTCGACGATCCCTTCGGATTGGAGAAGTGAGCATGGACGACGCGCTCACGGTGCGGGCGCCAGACCGAAAAACTGAGAATATCAGAGACTGATTTTTGGGCGTGGTGCGCTCGGAGCGCGCACCCTTTTTGCCGCGATTTCAATTGGTTACCCGGATCAACTGAGGAATAAGGTGCATTTCGGGCCCGAAAGTACCTTTCGAGAGAACGTTCACTGACGTCATCCTGAAGCCCACCTCCCCCGCAAGCAAGCCCGTCGGCGGAGCCACCTTGAGTTCGTCTCTCTCTCTCTCTCTCTCTCTCTCTCTCTCTCTCTCTCTCTCTCTCTCTCTCTCTGCGACCGACGGCGACTGATACTGACGTCTGGCCCTTCCGGCAGATCCCCCCTTCAAACGAGATGACACAATCAGCCCCTGCCTCTGGTCCGTCAAGCATCGTAGCCAGAGTCATACCGCCGGAACCGATGGCCAGCTGTCGATGATGTCCGCAAATCGCGTAAGCTCCTCGACAAGACGTCTTTGACTGTCAGCCCCCAACGGCAACAGGCGGCTCCGCTGCACCTCAAACACGCGCGGAATCGCTTCGTTGATGACGGCCTCACCAGCTGCGGTCAATTGAATTCGCAAGGTGCGCCGGTCGTCCGGCTCCGGCAATCGCGCCAGGTAGTTCTGCGCCTCCAGCTTATTGAGCCGGCTCGTGAGGCCCGCACCGCTGAGCAACAGGGATTGCGCGATCTGCTTGGGTGACAAACAGTATGGCGCACCGGCACGCCGAAGCGCGGTGAGCACGTCGAAAGTACCACGGGTCAGGCCGAATGGCTCCAGTGCTCCCTCGATGAATGCCGTGCATTGTATCTGAATGCGTCCGATCAAGCCGTAGACATGAACCGGGCTAGTATCGATGTCCGGACGCTCGGTCTGCCACTGCGAAAAGATCGCATCGACCTGCTCGCGCGCCGCACGCGCCTTCGCCACCCGGCGCGGAGGAGGCTTCCGCGCCATGCCGCGTTGCGGCAGATCAGGCGTTGACTTCGATCTACTCATCGTGTCCCTCCGACCCACCTGACGTTGCTCTCAGGGTGTCCAGTCGACCATGCGGCGCTCGATGAACTCGACGCCATGAAAGAGCGCGACGCTGAGCCCCGTGAGCACTGCGATTGCGGCGAAGGCTAGCGGTGTCTGCGACTGCGCGGTCGACACAAGGATCATATAGCCAAGTCCATCCTGCGCCGCCACGAACTCGCCGATGACCGCGCCGATGACGGCGAAGGTCACCGCGACCTTGCAGCCGGTGAAGAAATGCGGCAGTGCAATGGGCAGCCGTAGCCGGCGAAACACCACATGTGGGGATGCGCCGAGCGAGCGCATCAGGTCGAGCATGGTCTGCGGCACAGCCTCGAGGCCCGCGACAATGTTGACGAGAATCGGGAAGAAGCACACCAGCACAACAACCAGGATCTTCGGCCACTCCGATAGGCCGAACCAAAGAATGATCAGCGGCGCGACGGCAACCTTCGGCACCGACTGCAGGCTCAGCAGGATCGGATAGATCAGCTTGCGCGCCAACGCATTCAAGCGGATCAGGATCGCCATCGTAAGCGACAGCACAATCGCCAGCAAAAAGCCGCCAATCGTCTCACGCAGCGTTACCCAGCTGCTTTGTGCCAGCTCTGGCGCCCATTTCACCGCCGCCTGCAGGATCGCTAACGGCGCCGGCAAGATCCACACTGGCACCATGAACGCCGTTGTCAGGATCTCCCATGCCGCGAGGATGACGAGATACAACAGGACCGTGATTGCGTGTTCGATCAAACGGGAGGACCGGGTCGCCATCGATCAAGCCTTAACGCGATTGAAGATGATGTCGCGCACCTGGTGCTTGAGCTCCTGGAACCGCGGCAGCTTGGCTGTGTCGGCGTTGCGTGGGCGGGGCAAGTCGATGC
>Ga0210403_10001916_pt1 | contig 19204 bp, 17 predicted proteins | sample IncBWC19MmetaG_FD_150863 | JGI IMG/M metagenome (GOLD analysis project Ga0210403, IMG submission 150863) | Forest soil microbial communities from Barre Woods Harvard Forest LTER site, Petersham, Massachusetts, United States - Inc-BW-C-19-M | ecosystem: Environmental > Terrestrial > Soil >... | reverse complement strand
AGCCGCGCTATATCGAGACCATCCCGCGACTGGGATACCGGTTCATCGCTCCGGTGGAAGCTACCGTGGAACCGAAAGCGAAGAAGCCAACCGGAGTCGAGACAGTAGCGGAGGAAGACTCGAAACACCCTGTGTCCCAGGTTGGGGGAGGACGTCCGCGCCTGCATTTATTTCTTGCGCCAGCGGTTCTGGTCCTGGCTGCTGCGGCTCTGGTCTTCAATATGGCTGGGGCGCGAACTCGACTCTTCGCGCTGTTTCGGTCGACGAAAAATGCGTCCGTGGCGGTTGCGTCTGCTCCCAAACCCCTCCCCTCGATTGCAGTCCTGCCGCTGCAGAATCTCTCCAATAACTCAGCCGAGGACTATTTTGCGGATGGGATGACCGACGAACTCACCACCGACCTCGCCCAGTTCGGCAGCCTGCGGGTGATTTCGAGGACCTCGGCCATGCACTATAAAGGCGCGAGCAAGACAGCCCCGGAGATTGGCCGTGAACTTGGCGTGGATACTTTGATTGAAGGAACGGTGCAACGGGTTGGAGACCGGGTGCGGATTCGGGTGCAGTTGATCGACTCTGCCAGTGATCGTCATCTATGGGCGAGAAGTTACGATCACGATCTCAAAGACGTGTTGGCTCTGCAGAGTTCGGCAGCACGTGATATTGCGGAAGAAGTGGAGGGCAAAGTCGTCCCCCCACCCGCGAACGCGCCGCTTAATCTGCATCCCGTCAAGCCCGAGGCATACGAAGCTTATCTGAAGGGGCGTTACTTCTGGAATAAGCGGACCGAGGACGGGCTGAAAAAGAGCATCGAGTATTTCGAGCAAGCGATTTCGCAAGACCCGAAGTTCGCGGCTGCTTATGCGGGCTTGGCCGATAGTTACTCCATCCTGGGCTCGGATGTCTTACCTGCTCGGGTAGCAAGCGCGAAGGCTCACGTCGCAGCCAGTAAGGCGTTGGAGTTGGATCCGGCCATCGCGGAGGGCCACGCCGAGCTAGGGCTGGTTGAGTTTTATTACGACTGGGACTGGACTCGATCCGAGCAGGAGTTTCGGCGTGCCATCGAATTGAACCCGAACTATGCGACCGCGCACCAATGGTATGGATACTATCTCGCGGCGATGGGCCGTTTTCCGGAGGCGCTGGAAGAAGCCGGAAAAGCGCAGCAGATTGATCCTCTCTCCTTATCGATCAACACAACCCTGGCGGGACGTTATCGCGATCTGCATCAATATGCTCAGGCTATCGACCTGAACCGTCGAACCCTGGAAATGGACCCCAACTTTATGCCTGCGCACATTGCCCTGGGGGCCACGTACGAAGATCAGGGAAACTGGTCGCATGCTATCAGCGAGTATCAGCAGGCAGTTGCCATCTCCCAGAACAACCCTATTGCATTAGCGTCGCTGGGCTCTGCTTACGGGCATTTGGGCGATCAAGCCGCGGCCCGCAAAATGATTGCCCGTCTGCAGGAGGCGTCCAAACACCATTACGTATCTGCTTTCGATATGGCAACCGTTTTCGCCGGCATCAGCGACCCGGACACCGCATTCCATTGGCTGGAGAAAGCGTATGCCCAGCGGGAAAGTCAAATGGCGTTTCTAAACATCACTCGGCGGATGGACCCGTTGCGCTCGGACCCGCGTTTTGCCGACCTGCTGCGCCGCATGGGCCTCAGTGTCCGCCAGGCCTCAAACTGATGGGCTCGCAACCAGCTTGGTCTTTGTGGCAAAATCTGCTTAAATCGCATTAAAGCCAGAGTAGTTCAGCGTGATCGACATCCATTGCCACATCCTCGCCGAGGTAGACGACGGCCCCAAATCCTGGGACGTGGCAGAGGAGATGTGCCGCATGGCGGTTGCGGATGGCATCGAACAGATTGTCGCCACGCCGCACGCCAACGACCGCTATCGTTACGACCGCGATTTCCTGGCGCGGCTGCTCGACTATCTCCGGCAACGCATTGGCCAGGCTCCCAGCCTCAGCCTGGGCTGCGACTTCCATCTCTCGTATGAAAATCTGCAGGATGTGATGTTGTTTCCCAATCGCTATACCATCGAAAATACGCGGTACCTATTGGTCGAACTGAGCAATTACAGTGTTCCGGTTCAGATCGAAGAGCACTTTAGCAAGCTGCTGGAGAAGGGGTTGACGCCGATCATCACGCATCCGGAACGCAATCCCATCATGCAGCGTACTCCGCAACGCATTCTGCAGTGGGTGGAACTGGGCTGCGTGATCCAGGTGACCGGGTCGGCGTTCACTGGGCGCTGGGGTGAGGCGGCGTGGCAAACCGCGCAATGGCTGCTGAAGCGGGAGGCCGTCCACGTGCTGGCTACGGATGCGCATGACACCAGGAATCGTCCGCCGGTGCTTTCCACGGCCCGCGACGCAGCTGCGGAAATCTGTGGAGAAGAGGTGGCACGCGCGCTGGTCGATGGCAATCCGCGAGCGATTGTGAGTGGGCAACCGCTGCCTTATTTTCCCGCTCCAGTAATGAAGAATTAAGTCAAAACCGTTCGCCACGGATTTCCACGGATCAACGCAGATAACCCTTTTCTTTCTTTTGTTCTTCAGATCCGTGCTGATCGGTGAAAAATCTGTGGCGAGGTTTTGACTCTATCTTTGTTGCTTGTCGGGTTCAGCCGCAGTGCCGGAAGTTGAAGGACGCGCCTCTGGTTGGCTGGTCATGGCGCTTTCGGGATTCAGTAGATGATCGTGATCCGGCCCTAATCCCAGTTTGATCAGCGCGCGAGCGTCAGGGGTACTTTTGGACTGCCAGTTGTTGTCCGCCTGATACTTCTGCATGGCTTGTTGCGTGGCGTCGTTCCACACGCCCGTGGGCTTTCCGTCCAGGTAGTGCTCGCGGATCAGGGCTTCTTGGATTTCCTCAGTGCGCTTCGAATCAATCTTCTGCTGTCCATGAGTGCGTCCTTTGGACGCAGACTTTCGCGACTTCTTACTCTTGCCCGTACTCGAGTGCGCGGACGTGTGTGTGGACTTGGAGGTCTTAGCATGAGAACTCGTCGAGGCATTTGAGGACGATGCAGCAGGCGTGCTCGTCGGCTGAGCGGAAGACTTGCTATCCGTGTCTTGCGCGCTCGACAATGTCGCCGCCAGTAGCGCGACGCAGCCGAGCGCCGAAAGCCTTATTATCCCCCGGTCAAATAAGCGCAAACATTATCCTCGCAAACCAGAGTCGGACACTGAGTAATCATCCCCGATCAGGGTTCTCAGTGCCAGTCTCGACGGTTTGTAACCTGGTTACGGAAGTGTACCGGCCAGGAAGATGGTGCCGTCCTGGCGGCCGGAACCCCGCTGGCGTACCAGGAACACCACATCCTGTCCGCTCTTCAGGGACGAAGAGATCCGGTTAAAGTCATCCTCGGAATTCACTGCCTGTTTGTTGATCTCGAGGATGACGTCTCCGCGCGTGAGACCGACGTCGTCGGCAAAGGACGAGGGCTTGATATCCTGCACAATTACGCCCTTGCCGGCAGGAATATCCAACCGGTCGGCCATTTCAGAAGTAATGGCGCGAACCGTCAGGCCCAACTTGCTCTCTTTGGGCGCTTCCGCCTCTCCGCTTTCATCGTCTTCACCGAGGCGAGCCGCGAACAGCTTGGCACGGTCAGTGACGGTGACCGCGGCCTCCTGTTTCTTGCCGTTGCGAACCAAGCCCAGGTTCACCTTGGTGCCAGGCTTGCGGCTGGCGATATCGGCGACCAGTTCGTCGCCATTCTTTACCGGCTTGCCATCGACCGAGACAATCGTGTCACCCACTTTCAACCCGGCCTGCTCAGCAGGACTGCCCGCCGTTACCGCCGACACAGTTACGCCGCCGGCGCCCGCTCCATAGACACGGGAGATGGCCGGATTTTCCTGCGCATTGAACATGATGCCGATCGAGCCGCGGGCCACGCGGTGTTCCGGAGCAATCAGCTGGTTGTAGACGCTCACGACAGTGTTTGAAGGCATAGCGAAGCCCACGCCAGCGTAGGCGTTCGTATCGGTGAGAATTGCGGTGTTGATGCCGATCACTTCACCGGCCATGTTCACCAGTGGGCCTCCCGAGTTGCCGGGATTGATGGCCGCATCGGTCTGAATGAACGATTGGAATTGCCGGTTGGGCACGATGTTGCGGCCCTTCGCCGAAACGATTCCTGCGGTCACCGTCTCCGACAGTCCGAAGGGACTGCCTACGGCGAGCACCCAATCTCCCACCTCCATGCTGTCGGAGTTGCCCAGCTTGGCGACGGGCAGAGGCTTTTCCGGCTCGATCTTGATCACGGCCAGATCGGTTTCCTGGTCGGAACCGATTACCTTGGCATCATGGAAAGTTCCCGGCGGATCGTCCATGAGCTTCACCCGGATGCGGTCGGCTTTTTCGACCACGTGGCGGTTGGTGACGATGTAGCCTTTAGCGTCGACGATCACTCCCGAGCCCAGAGAGCGCTCGCGGATGGGGCCGTTGCCTTGCTGGCCGCCGAAAAACTTATCAAAGAAATCGCCAAAGGGATCCTGATCATCGGGCTGGTCGGGATTGCCGCCGCGTCCTCGACGATGCGGATTCTTGATCGTCGACTCGGTGTTCACGTTGACCACGGTCGGTTCCAGTTGCTTGGATATTTGCGAGAACTGGTTCGACAGTTGCTGCGGCGAGGGGACGGTCAGCGGGGTTGCATCCGAGCCCTTCTTCTCCTGGCCCTTAACTCCCTTGGAAATGACCGTTCCGATAAGAATGCCGACCGTCAGTGTGGCCAAAATCGTGAGCGTGTATGCTGGGCGGTTGGCTTTCAAGCGCGCCCAGAAACCGCTGGCAAGCGGATCCATAAACACTTCCTCCGTACTCAAGCAAAATCAGTGCTTTAACATTATACCTTTTCATCGGGGGAGGATGATGAGCCTCCGGAGCACGCTATTGCATCGGTTGTCCTGGGGCGAGCACGCCTTTGCCCGTAGCCCAGGAATGGATTTCGGGCTTCAGCAGTCCGGCTTTGCCAGCCGGATCATCTTTCAGCAATGCTGCAGTCTGGTCGGTCCCGACGCGGAAAATAGCGACTGCCCGCAACTCGCCTGGCTCCCTCGGGGGGAATCGGCCGGCGACGGCGACCTGTCCCTGCGCCATCAACTGCTCAACGAAAGCGCCATGCTGTTTCAGAACGTCCACGAACCCAGGCGCGTCCGGATTCCATTTGTCGCCGCGCTTCATGAGCACGAGTGTGTACTGTTCCATTCCCTCAGGAGTGGACGGCGGGTGAATCGCGCCGGCATCAATAAGCCACGGCCCGTGAATCTCGGGCGCTAGACGGCCTGCCTTGACCGCCGGATCGCTATTAGCCCACTCTTGCGCCTGCGCCACCGAGTCGGCCCGAAACACGAAGATGCCTCGTATCATGGTGTCCTCCATGAATGGCCCGGCGATCACGAGTTTGTGCTCGGCAGCCATCTTTCCGATGTTTACCATGTGCTCTTCTTGCAGCTTCTCGCCAGCTTCTTTGCTCAGTTGCGGAGCGTTTGCAGGGCGATTCAGCAATACGAAGAAATACATAGCAGGCTTGGCGCTCGGATCGGCTTGGGCCTGAGCAAGAGCCGGGTGCGCAACCGAGAGCAGGCTCAGCAGAAGCACATGACTAAAGGCGTTTCTTCTCATACGTGAACCAATGGTCATAACCCGCCTCGTTTGCTGGATGTCTCTCCTGCCTCTTGGCGTTGGAGGCTTCCTACCTTAGACGTTCGAATTGGAAAAATGATCGACGCGATCCGTGGACTTGTGTGCACGCCCGCACAGCCCGGCAACGATCAGTGGTATTTCCCGGCACAAGCAGCCCGCTGTTCTTCACGGCTCTGCGTCCGCGGCGATTCGAGGGTGCCCCAGGTCTCGCGGTTTTCGAGACCTGGGATGCTCTCTTTTCCCTTGACGTGCGCACTCGAAACCGGCTAACATAATTAACATTACATTAGCTGTTTGATAACAGCAATGACTCTTTCGACTCTTTGACAATTTAAGATTCAAGCGCAGGCGCGGCCGCTCAACCAGAAGGGATGGGATTAACCCTTCCGCGAAAATGTCCCCGCTAAGTCCTTTAGAAGGGATATTTTAGAGGGGTATCTCATCTCGCTGCCTGTTTTCAGAAACTTACGAGGCGAAGAAGCTTCCGGATATCCCTTCCGTAAGTCCTTTAAAAGGGATATTTTGCGTGGGTATCTCTAAGACACACCCTTTGTTATCATAGACCTAGCAATAAAACGCAAATTTTGGGGTATATACCCATTAGCATATGGTAAACAGTCGACCTTGCATATTAACTTATAAGTGAATGCCTGGGGTTCCATCATTGCGTGTCTGTAGGGGTTGGAGTTCGGCGATTGGAGTTTTATAATTGTTGGTGACGGCTGTTTGGAGAGCAGCCCGCGACTTTGATCAGGAGGTTCCCCCCGTGCTCTCCAAGTGCGCGAATCCGGCATGTCTGTCTCGGCTTCACTACCTGCGCGAAGGTAGGATATTCAAGATTGAGACCAGCATCGTCGCCTCGGACGGTACCCACTCGCCATCCCGCAGGATTGAGTACTTCTGGCTTTGCGCACGCTGCGTGCAAGTTCTTGAAGTAGTAGTGGAGAATGGAGTCGTGACCACGCGCCCCCTCCACCTGCAACTTGCCGAAGGCGCACGTCAAGAAGACTCCGAGAGAAAGCACGTTGCATAGCTGGGTTCAGATCGGCCGGTCCACTAACCGCCGATATGCACCATCGTCCTTGATGCGGGCACGAAATCTGCCTCGCCGATGTGATGGCGCTCTTCTTTTCTTTGAACTACGCCGCGGATAAATTCCACCAGCTCTTCGTCGGAAGCGCTACGGCGCATAAGTTCGTGCAAGTCGTGGTCCCACACCGAAAACAGGCAGGTGCGGATTTTGCCGTCCGAGGTGATGCGGATGCGGCTGCAGTGCCCGCAAAAGGGATGCGAAACCGGAGCGATGATTCCAATTTCGCCAAGGCCGTCGTCGAAGTGATACCGGCGCGCGGTTTCGCTGCGGGCGTGCGGAATCTCGACCAGCGGACGGTACTCCGCCATGCGCTCGACAATTTCATCCAGCGTGACCACTGTCGTGGGCGACCAGGTCCGGTCTTCTTCAAGCGGCATGAATTCGATGAAGCGAACGATGACGCCTTCTTCACGGGCAAACATGCCGAAGGGAATGATTTGATCTTCATTGAAGCCGCGCATCAGCACGCAATTGACCTTGACCGGCCACAGCCCCGCCCGCCGGGAGGCGCGAATTCCCGCCAGCACGTGGTCATAGCCGTTGGGCACGCGGGTGATGCGAGCGAAACGATCGGGATCCACCGCATCCATGCTGACCGTGATGCGATTCAAGCCAGCATCCTTTAGCGGTTGCGCCATTTCCGCGAGCAGGTGGCCGTTGGTCGTCATCGCAAGATCAAGCTCTTCACCATCGATCGAACGCAGCTTAGCCAGTTCCCGCACAAAATCAATCACGCCGCCGCGCAAGAGTGGCTCACCCCCGGTGAGGCGGATTTTCTTGATTCCCAGTGCCGCGAATATCCGGGCCATGCGCAGATAGTCGGCAAAAGGCAGATCGCCATACAGCGCGCCTTCGTTGCCCGTACGACAGTAGACACACTTGTAGTTGCAGCGATCCGTAATCGAGATCCGCAGGTCGGTGATGGGGCGGCCGAATTTGTCGGTGAGGGCCAGCTTCTAGCTCCTAGCTTCAACCCTTCGTTGGCCATGAAGAAAAACGCAGGCAGGACTTATCCGGCAGGCGCTTCCTTTCCAATGGCTTCACACGAAGCACGGGAGGCGCCGGCGTTTCCACCTGCACCCTTGGGAAAGAGCGCTGCATCTCCGTGCGAACTCTTTACCCTCGCCGCTCCAGCCAGGGTATGCCCAAAGGCTGCGGCGGTCGGAAACTTGTCTTCATTATAGATGCAGACGGGCAATCACAGGCACAACTAAGGTTTGGAAGACTGCGCCACCGCTTTGTCAATCGCCGCATGGGCTAGGGGCGCCATTAACCTGTAGCCGGCCGCGTTGGGGTGCAGGCCATCGTCGGCGAGGTCTCGGTTCAGCAAGCCCTTGTCGTCCACCATGGCGCTGAAGTAATCGAGATACACGAGGCCGTTCGCTTCGCAGTAGGCCTTCAGCCAGCGGTTCAGCTCCAGGATTTTCTTGGGTGAACGCTGGGCAAATAAATCCTGCGACTGCGGAGTGTAATTGTGCACCGGCAGAACGGACGAAAACACAAGGTGGATTTGATGTGCTCGCGCCAACTCCGTCATTGAAGCGTAATTGGCTTCGATGTCTTCCAGTCGCATGGGTCCGGTATTGCCGGCGATGTCGTTGGTGCCCGCAAGAATGACAATCACTTTTGGTTGCAGATCGATCGCGTCCTGACGGAAGCGCACTACCATCTGCGGCGTGGTTTGTCCGCCGATGCCGCGATTGATGTAAGGTTTGCCGGGGAAATATTCCTCCAGCTTCCATATGTCGGTGATGGAATCGCCGAAGAAGACCACGCGGTTCTCGCCGGCTGTGGGCGGCTTGAGGCTGGCATTGGCCTCGCGATAGCGGGCGAGTTGGCCGAAGTCATCGGTGAAGATCGCGATGCGCGACGCGCGGTATTGATCCAGCCCAGGAAAACCTGTGGGCGGGATGGCGGGTTGCTGGGCTCCGGCCGAGAGACAACAGGCAGCGACGAACAGGCACAGCACGGCGTTTCGGGATCGTATCAGCATCATCTTTCTCTTAATCACATCCCGTCATAATTAGGCCCGCCGCCGCCTTCCGGCGGAACCCAGCTGATGATCTGATAGGGGTCGGCGATGTCGCAGGTCTTGCAGTGTACGCAGTTCGAGGGGTTCAGGCTGATGCGCTTGCCGTTTGGCTGCTCCGCATCGTCCACCATTTCGTAAACGTTGGCGGGGCAGAAATTCTGGCAGGGGCTGCCGAATTCCTTCACGCAGCGGGTATTGCAGATGTTGGTGTCGTGAATCACCAGGTGTGCGGGCTGATCTTCTTCATGTTTTGTACCCGAGTGATACAGGTCGGTAAGTTTGTCGAAAGTGAGCTTGCCGTCACCCTTCGCTGGGCCGAGCAGATGGGCTTCATTGCCGCCATTGGCAGGCAGTTCAGCCAGCTTCTTCAGGTGCTGATAGCCCGCAGTCCCGGCATAGCGGTTGCGCAGGCCGCGTCCTCCAGTGAACTGTTGGACGCCGGCGTGGAACAGGCCTGCAAACAATCCGTGCTCAAATCCCTGGTGGAAGTTGCGAACCTTCCAAAGCTCCTCTTTGATCCAGCTGGATTCGACTCTCTTCTGGAAGGCGCCCAGCGTGGCGGCAGACGCGTCATCTTTCTTCAGCGCCTCAAAAGCAGTTTCTGCTGCCAGCATGCCACTCTTGATCGCCAGGTGAATTCCTTTGAGGCGCTGCGAATTCAAGAAGCCCGCGGAGTCGCCGAGGATCATCCAACCGTCGCCCGCGACCGGGGGAATCGCCCACCAACCGCCATAAGGCAGCGACTTCGCGCCGTAGCGGATCATCTTGCCGCCTTCAAGCAACTTCGCAACGAGCGGATGCTGTTTGAAATCCTGCAACACACGCTGCGGATCAAGGCGTGGGTCGGGATAATCGAGGCCGGTGACGAAGCCAAGCGAAACGATGTTGTCCTTTCCTCCATAGATCCAGGCGCCGCCATACTCTTTTGTCGTCAGCGGCCAGCCCATGGTGTAGATGACTTCTCCCGGGGCGATGCGGCCCGAAGGCACTTCCCAGAGCTCTTTTATGCCTTGGCCGTAAGTCTGCGGGTTGCTGTTCTTCGTGAGATCGAATTTCGCGATGAGTTGTTTGGTTAGCGACCCGCGCGTGCCTTCCGCGAGGATGACGACTTTGGCCTGCAGATCGTAGCCGGGTTCAAAGTTTGATTTTTGCTGGCCTTCTTTGTCCACACCCTTGTCGTCGGTGCGGACGCCGGTGACGCGGGTACCGTCAAAGAGCAATTCTGATCCTGCGAAGCCGGTGAAGATTGTAATCCCGGTTTCTTCAACCTTGCCGCCCAGCCACTTCACAAATCGGTTCAGCGAGATGACGTAGTTGCCGTGATCGCGCAGCGGCGGTGGCGTGATGGGAAACTTGAATTTGCCTTTTTCGGTGAGAAAGTAAACCGCTTCCCTGGTAACCTCGGCGTCGAGGGGAGCTTCTTTCTCAAATCCGGGAAGCAACTCGCGCATGGAACGCGGGTCAAGCAGAGCGCCAGATAGACAGTGCTGGCCCACCTCGCGCGCTTTCTCGAGCACGTAGATGTTTTCTTTGCTCAGTTGCGAGTCGGGATTCGCAGAATTGTGAGCGTCGATGAGCTGTGACAGACGCAACGCGCAAGCCATGCCTGCGGGCCCGCCTCCGACGATAACAACATCCGCCGGCATCTGGGGACGTTCTATGCCCTCGATGGGCTTGCGAAAAATGAGCATAGGATGCCTTATCGGTTCGCCAGACTGGCTATCTCGCCCAAGCCGAGCAACCTCTGGTCCGCCGTCACCAAAGTTAACTTCAGAACCTTGGCGGTAGCCGCCAGGAATCGGTCTGCCGGATCAGCGTGAGGCAAGGACAGCGCGAAACCAGTGCGCACAATTTCCTGAGTTAGCGGCGCTTCTCGCAGTTGATCAGCAGCGCGCTCGACCCAGGCCAGCGGATCTCCCACACGAATGCGTCCCTTTTGCATCAGCGCGAGAGCTTCCCAAACGCTAACCGGAGACAGCCATAGATCGTTGTCGTTGTTCGACAACTCGCGCGCTGCACCTTTTCCTATCCGCTTCGGATCCAATTTGCTCCAAATCCAGATATGAGTGTCGAGAAGCAGGTTCAATCGCGGTAGGCCTCGATGTCTTCCAGATCGATGACTGGGGAAACGATATCGCCCACGATTTCGGCGGTGCCGATCATGTCTCCCAAGAACTTTCGCTTGCGATCGGGTCCGGCCGGAATGACTTCTGCAACTGGACGGCCATGACGCGTAATCCGCAGAGGCTGGCGTGTTTTGTGCACTCGTTCAATCAGGCCCAGACACTTGGCTTTGAATTCGGAGATAGAAACATCATCCATGACCACTATTTTATCTATAGTCAATAAACTAGTCAATTCGTAATTATTCTATTGAAACCCGGCTAACCCATGCGGAATGAACGAACTTATCCGCCTGCCTTTGCCTTCTTCACCTCTTCAATTAGCGGCGGAACGATGTCGAACAGATTTCCCACTACGGCGTAATCTGCGATCTCGAAGATCGGTGCTTCTGAGTCTTTGTTAATCGCGATGATGGTTTTCGCGCCCTTCATTCCGACAATGTGCTGAATGGCTCCGCTGATGCCGAGTGCCAAATACAGCTTGGGCGCGACCGTCTGACCCGAAGAGCCGATCTGACGATCCATGGGCAACCATCCGGAGTCGCAAATCGGACGCGAAGCGGCCAACTCTCCGCCCAAAGCTTCGGCAAGCTGTTTGGCCAGTTCGATATTCTTTTGTTCTTTGATTCCGCGTCCAACGGAAACGATAATCTCGGCCTGCGTAAGGTCAACGGCCTGCTTGGCCTCTTTGAAAACTTCCTGCGGCTTGTTGCGGATGACGCCGTCCGCAATCTGCACATTCACCGTCTCGATCGGAGCGGCACTAGCTCCCGCTTCGGCCTTATCCCCGCGAAAAGCTCCGTTCTGGAAGGTGACGAACCAGGGAGCGTCGCAGGCAAAACTCACATCCGCCGCCAGCTTGCCCTGAAACATCTGACGAGTAAAGAGCAGCTTGCCACCATCTTTCTTATAGCCGATGCAGTCGGTGATCGCGGTGCGTCCCATGGCGGTCGCCAGCTTGGGAATAAAATCGCGCACTTGATAAGTGTGCGGCATCAGCACGAGCTTGGGCTGCTTCGATTCGATGAATTGCTTAAGCGCAGCTGAGAAGGCATCAGGCGTATACGGCTCAAGCTTGGCCGATTCAATGGCGTAAACTTTCGAGACCTTCTTGGCGGCAACTTCGTTGGCAAAATTCCCCACGCTGCCGCCGACCACTGCGGCTTCGAGTGCCCAACCGGTCTCAGTCGCAAGCGCTTGACCCGCAGTGAGCGTCTCCCATGAGACGCGGTTCAGTTTACCTTCGCGTTGTTCAACGACGACTAAGATTGTGTCAGACATAAAGGCAGCTTCCAGCTCCTAGCTTCTGGCTCTTCGCCACTATCACGTGGGGACAGCCGCCCTCGGCGGTCCAGCCGAGCGAACGTCGGCGCTTGTGTCGGTCACTACAGCACACGCACTTCGTTCCGCAGCTTGTCCACTAACTTCTTGGCCACTTCACCAGCTGAACCTTCCAGGAACTCCGTGTTCTTGGTTTTCTGCGGCACGTACAGCCGCTCGATCTTCTGCAGATTTCCCGTCACCGCCGGCTGCACTTCCGCCATTGCGACCTTGCGCAGCGGCTTGTTCTTGGCCTGCTTAATGCCAATCAGGGTGGCATAGCGCAGTTTGTTGATGCCCGACTGGATGGTCAGCACCGCGGGCAGCGGCATGTCCACGAACTGGAAGTAGCCAGCTTCGAGTTCTCGCTTGACCCGAATTCCAGCATCGCTTTTCTCGATTTGCATGATGATGGTGGCGTGAGGCCAGCCGAGCAACTCCGCCAGCACGACTCCGGTTTGCGCATAACCGTAGTCGTCCGATTGCAGCCCGGTAAAGATTAAGTCAAATGTCTCATCTTTAATCGCAGTAGCGAAAGCTCGCGCGGTATTGAATGCATCCAGTCCAACGAATGCGTTGTCTTCGAGATGAATGGCGCGATCAGCGCCTTTCGCGAGAGCTTCCCGCAGCACCTGCTGGGCACGGGCCGGGCCGGACGTAATGACCACGACTTCTCCGCCGTGCTTCTCTTTCTGTCGCAACGCCTCCTCTAACGCGTAGGCGTCGGGCTCGTTGACCTCGTAGGACACGTCTTCGCGAATCCAGGTGCCGGACTCGTTAAGCTTGAGCGGCGCATCCTTCTGTGGCACCTGTTTCATGCAGACCAGAATCTTCAAGCGAAAACTCCTTTGACCTCGGCTGGCTGCGGCTGAGACGTTGCGAGCAACGTCTCTACAGAAACCGCCAACCGGCCATGGGAAACCCACTAGTATAAATGAGTGGAGAGGATGAGGGGAAATGCGGAGACAAAAAAGCTACTCAGTAAACACGACCGACTGTACGCCGGAAATTTCGAAGCGCTTGCGGCAGCGCATATTCTTGCAGGCCATCATGTCATCGCGGCGCAGCATGTAGGATTTGGCTTTAGCGAAGCGGGCGCGATCGCGCTCGTCAGCGCGGCCGGAAAGCTGGTTCTTCTTGGTGCGCACCAGCCAGTTGATTTCATATTCAGCGGCCTGCTGGCAATGCGGACAATTCAGCGTCGCCACCTTCTTTTCAGGCCGTTCATCAAAAAACTCGCGTTCTTCCATAGGGTCGTTGGCCGCTCGTCGTTAGTCGTTGGCCAGGTCGCGGCAATCCGCTCCGCTCAACTCTTCAATAGCTCTGTATTATTGCACGTCACCGCGGGATGAGCTATGGCAAGATGAGAGCGATGGCAAAGAGGAAAAAATCGAAGCGCTTCACGGCGGTGGAAGCGGTGAAGACCATGGCCCGGGAGCAAATCGGAGCGCCTCCAGCGTCGCGGGTAGTTCCTAATCGCAAGAAGAAGACCGAGAAGCATAAGCCGACGCTGGAGAAACTTCTAAGCGAGCCGGAGTGAATCACTCTAGGGTGTCGTCGTTGGGCAGCCTGAATTAGGTGGTCCGTCGACTGTCACGTTCGTCGTGCCCGTCATTACGTTTCCTGTGGGACTGTTCGTTAGTAAGCTCGCCGTAATGCCAGCTGTTCCACAGTTGGTACTCGGACTCACTTTGCCGGTAGCCGTGACCTGCGCGACCTGAACCGTGTCCGAGGTCCAAGTAACTTGATTGGTGATGTCCTTTGTTGCCGGGGGATGCGCGTAGCTGCCAGTGGCCGTGAGTTGAACGAATAGCGAAGGGTCCGTCCCGCCAAAGACAACCGCTGTCGGTGTTACCTGGATTCCCACCAGTTGCTGCCCACTCCCGCAAGCGGGAACAAAAAGGGTAGCGCAGCAAATCAGGAGTAAATTAAGCCAATTTCGACGCATCTCATCTTCCGAAAAGACAATCCTTCCCCAAACCTCGGGGGAGTGAGCGACACTGTAGTAGAAGAATGGCCAAAAATCAATAGCGGCCTGGACTCTCCCTTGTCGCCATTGCAGTTGATGAGCCTTAACCATTCCCGGCGTGAACTTAGCGAACTGGCTAACATCCTGCGTGGCCGTCGCGAATGAGCACTGCGGGATACCGGCCGATTTCTTCTTCTTCCTATATTTAAAAAGACGAGTATATTTGTCCAGTTCTGTTCGAGAGTCGAATCGTGGCCGGAATTTCGGCCAGCGCGAGGCCGATATGTTGTGCAGATGGTGCGGCACGGACATGCCGGATGGTTCACGATTCTGCTTGAAATGCGGACAGAAGACTGATGTGGCGGCAATTAAAGCTCTGCCTGCGGCGACTCCATCTCAATTGTCGTGTGTCACTTGCGGTGCCAGCTTGCCTCCGGCCGCCGCGTTCTGCCTGAAATGCGGGAAGCCCGCACCGTCAACGGGAAACCTTGAAGCCCTGGCGACGGTGCTGGCCGATTGCATGGCGTTTTTGCGGGCTGGGCGGCAACGCCGAATTCTAGTGTGGTCGTTCGTCCTGGTTTTGCTCGGAGCCGTGCTGTGGGCCGTAACCGGCGAAAGTCCAGCGGCACGGGAGGTACAGGAATTCGTCCATTGGTCCCAGGCGCAAACTGTCGTCGACGCTTCCGTGTCGGTGAACCCGCGCAGCTTCTCTTCTCATGAGTTTACGGTTCCGCCCGACGCGCTGGATGTGACCGTCACCGGCGAGTTCAGCACATCTCCTGTCGGCCCGCGCCACGGTAAAGGCAATGGCAATGGCAATGACAGCGGAAAAGATGCCGACAATGGTATCGAAGCCTTTGTCCTAACCAATACAGCCTTTGCGGTGTGGAGCACTGGCTACTCCACCGCGACCATCTACCAAAGCAATTCAACAACCGGCGACGTGATCGAGGCTTCCCTTCCAGGTGCCGGAGTCTACGATCTGGTGTTCAGCAACAGGACCTCGCCGAATCCTAAAACCGTTCATGCGACTGTGCTTCTTCGCTACAAGAGCGGATGGCCTAACGCGATCTTGCGCGTGAAGGAACGATTGTGGAACTCGATCGGGCTGTGAACAGCAGGGTTGCGTTAGTTTTCCACGCCTGCTTCACTCCTTGACCGTTTCCGCCACGAACTTGGCGAATTGCTTCACATCCTGTTCGGTGGTATCGAAGGAACACATCCATCGGACGAGCGACTGCTCCTCGTTCCATACGTAAAAAAAATAGCGCTTTTGCAGCCTGGCGATGGCTTTGCGTGGAATTTGCGCAAATACGCCGTTGGCTTCCACCTCATAAACAATCTTGACTTGCGGGATTTTGCTAATTTCTTTTTCCAGCAATCTGGCCATCCGGTTGGCGCGCTGGGCGTTCTTCCGCCACAGATCATTCGTGAGCAACGCCTCCAGTTGAGCTGAGATAAAGCGCATTTTCGACGCCAACTGCATTCCCTGCTTGCGAAGATAAAGAAAATCGTGGCTGAACTTCTTATTGAAGAAAACCACGGCTTCGGCTCCCATGGCCCCGTTCTTGGTCCCGCCGAAAGAAAGGACGTCGACGCCCAAGTCCCGTGTAGCTTCTCGCAGGGTCAGGCCCAGGCTGACGGCCGCATTGGCAATTCGCGCGCCGTCCATGTGCAGAAACATGTTGTGCTCATGGGCGAAGCGGGCCAGATCGCGAACCTCTCTCGGCGTGTAAACCGTACCCATTTCGGTGGCTTGCGTGATCGAGATCACGCGCGGCTGAACGTGATGCTGGTCGCCAATGCCGTGATAGGCGTGGCCAACAGCCTCGACGGTGAGCTTGCCGTCCGCGGTAGGAATGGGAATGAGTTTGCAGCCGGTGAATTTCTCCGGCGCACCGCATTCGTCGGTATAGATATGGGCGGCCTCGGCGCAGATCACAGCCTGATAAGTCTCCGTCAGCGCCTTCAGGCTCAGGCAGTTCGCAGCCGTGCCATTAAACACGATGAAAACTTCGATATCAGAGCCGAAGTGCTGCTTGAATTTGCGAACCGCAGCCTCGGTATAAGCGTCGTCTCCGTAGCCAACCACATGCCCATGGTTGGCGCCGGCAATGGCTTGCAGCATCTTGGGATGAACGCCAGCGTTGTTATCGCTGGCAAAACTGCGGACAGGTTTCATGGCATCAACAATGTAGCAGAGGCGAAGTGTCGGTTCACATCGGAGGCCATTGCCGCTTTGCCAGAGATGCTTGACCCGCCTATTGGCGAAGTCTGTCGGATCGCCCGATAACTTTTCTCGCTTTGCCAAGTCTAACGGTGACTGTGTGCGAGCTTAGTCCTTTTCCTTGGTTCACTAGTATCTAAGTCTTTGCCGATCTGAGGCTTACTTGTTAGGCTAGTGGGAGAGGGCACCGGAAACAGGACCTCGAGATGAGAAAGCGTTTCAGTGCGGATGGTCGCGATAGTCGGACGCCGCGTCTGGCGCCGTCCATCGCACTTCTTGTGGCTTTGTTTCTTGCCGCGCTCGTGACCGCTTGCAGCGGGAGTTCCGTGAAGGGAGCTCAACCCCAGCCGGATCCGGCAATCCCAGTGAAGATTCAAGTAGCTCAGTCGGTGCCGATCAGCGACACCACGGAGTACGTGGCGACCCTGAAATCGCGGGACTCGGCCGTCATCATGCCCCAGGTTGAGGGGCAGATCACGGATATTTATGTGCACTCCGGCGACCACGTCACGCCGGGCACCATGCTGATGCAGATTGATCCCACCAAGCAGCAGGCCACGGTAAACAGTCAGGAACACAGCCGGGCAGCCCAGGAGGCCAACCTGGACTATGCGCAACAGCAATACAACCGAATCAGCGCTCTGGCTGCAGCAGGAGTGGTTGCGAAGCAGGATCTCGATCAGGCAAAATCGGCGCTCGATACCGCTAAAGCTCAACTGAAATCTCTGGACGCACAAGTGCAGGAGCAGCAGACGCAACTGCACTATTATCGGGTGAGCGCGCCGTCGACCGGAATCGTGGGCGACATCCCGGTGCACGTGGGCGACCGCGTCACTACGACCACGATGCTCACCAGTATCGACAAACCCGGCAGCCTTGAAGCATACGTATACATTCCAGTGGAGCGCTCGTCTCAACTGAAGATGAATATGCCGGTCCAAATCGTGGACGGCAGCGGCCAGGTGATGGCAGACAGCCGCATTAGTTTCATATCGCCGCAAGTGGACAACACCACGCAGACGGTGCTGATCAAATCGCGCATAGCCAACAATGAGGACCGGTTGCGCAATTTACAGTTCATTCGCGCTCGAGTGATCTGGGGGACGCATCAGGGACCGGTCGTTCCAGTAGTGGCCGTGTCGCGTGTCGGCGGACAGTACTTCGCTTTCGTGGCCGAGGACGAGAAAGGCAAACTAGTGGCGCATCAGAAAGCGGTGCGCATCGGCGAAATGACCGGGAATGATTATGTGGTGCTCGACGGCATCAAGCCCGGGGACAAAATAATCGTCTCGGGAATCCAGTTCCTGGTGGACGGGGCGACGGTATCGCCACAGAGTTAGGGGCCCGTCCTTAAGTGCATAAACCGAGACGTAGCAAGCTACGTCTCTACAGCCGATTAATTGTAGAGACGTTGCTTGCAACGTCTCGTGCGGTTAACCAACCCCGGTTGGCTTTCTCATGTTCGTCGACTTCTTCATTCGCCGCCCGGTATTCGCAACTGTCTGCGCCCTGCTGATCATTCTCGCGGGCGCAGTCGTAATTCCTACTTTGCCGATCGCACAATTCCCCAATCTGGCTCCGCCGCAAGTTTCCGTGAGCAGCGGGTATGTTGGCGCAAGCGCGCAGACAGTGGAATCGGCTGTGACCATTCCTTTGGAGCAGCAGATCAACGGCGCACAGGGAATGAAGTACATGACGTCCGATAGCGGCAACGACGGTTCCAGCAACATTGTTGCGACTTTCGAACTCGACCGCGATCCTGACTTGGCCGCCGTGGATATTCAGAATCGGGTGAATACAGCCCAGGGGCGTCTCCCGAACGCGGTCAAAGCCACTGGCATCACCATTACCAAGTCGTCGAGCAACTTCGTTTTCGGCGCCGGCGTGTACTCCCCGGACGACCGTTACACCCCGCTGTTCATGAGCAACTACCTCGACGTGTATGTGAAAGACACGTTGAAGCGCGTGCCGGGCGTTGCCGACGTCGTCATTTTCGGCGAACGCAAATACTCGATGCGTTTGTGGCTGGATCCAGTGCGCATGGCAAGCCGCGGCCTCACCGCCAGCGACATGGTCAATGCCCTGCAGGAGCAAAATGTAGAAGTCGCCGCCGGGCAAGTAGGACAGCCTCCTATCAAAGCCGGACAGCAATTTCAAATCAGCGTGCGGGCTATCGGGCGGCTGAGTGAGCCCACGCAATTTGAAAACATCATTCTCAAAGCGAATGCCGATGGAACTTTGGTCCGGCTCAAGGATGTAGGCCGGGCAGAACTGGGAGCGGAGGACTACAGCTCCGATCTGGTTTACAACGGGCATGACGCGGTAGGGATTGCAATCCTGCAACTCTCAACCGCGAATGCGCTGGACGTAGATCGCCGGGCGCTGGCCGAGTTGGATCGGCTCTCGAAACACTTCCCGCCCGGAATGAAATACGAAAATGCATTCGACACCACGGAGGCCGTAGGGGAATCGATCCGAGACGTTCTCGTCACCCTGGTCGAAGCCATCGTGCTGGTCATTCTGGTGATCTTCGTTTTTCTCGAAGACTGGCGCAGCACCATTATTCCATCAGTCACGATTCCGGTCTCGTTGATTGGGACCTTCGCCTTCGTCAAACTGCTGGGATTCTCCATCAACACGCTAACCCTGTTCGGCATCACATTAGCCACTGGGCTAGTCGTGGACGACGCCATCGTCGTCATCGAAAACATCGAACGTCACCTTCAGGAGGGTGAGCGAGACGCGCACAAAGCAGCCTCGGCCGCGATG
>Ga0210403_10001912_pt1 | contig 19227 bp, 21 predicted proteins | sample IncBWC19MmetaG_FD_150863 | JGI IMG/M metagenome (GOLD analysis project Ga0210403, IMG submission 150863) | Forest soil microbial communities from Barre Woods Harvard Forest LTER site, Petersham, Massachusetts, United States - Inc-BW-C-19-M | ecosystem: Environmental > Terrestrial > Soil >... | reverse complement strand
CGCTGGGATGCGCCTTGATTTCGGAGAACCGCTGCAGCGGACGGTTGAGGAGCTAGGCGTGAGCTAGGGGACCGTGGTCATGCGGTTGAAGCGATCGCCGCTCTGGTCACGGATGGGCTGGTGCATCGGCTTGAGGTGGCGGCACTCCCAGGCAACCGGCCCGTGGAGTTCGTGATCCCGACGTGCATCGCTCGGCGCTCAGATGAGCTGTACGAGGGGGCGATCTAGTGCTGCCCTGCGATACGTGGGCCGAGACAACACCCGTCAAGACCTTGGGCAGCCTGGGCAGCGCGATCGGCCGGCGACGACGGTACTTGAAGCTCACTCAGCAGCACGTCTCGTTCGTGACCGGCGTTGCACCCGGCGCCGTGAGCCGGCTTGAGCTTGGCCGCGACGACACGACGGAGTTCCGGGTTGTGCTGCTCGTCACGAACGCGCTCGGCTTGGACATCGAGCTTCGCCCGCGTGGCGAAGTTCACGCCCCGCCCCGCCGACGAAAGTCAACGAACTTGCTTTGAGCAAAGACGCCTTGGCGGCGCTGAGCATAGCCGGGATTCGCGCGGTCAACGAACTCGGGACCGCCAGCGACCTTGTTCACCGCCCCGAGCTAGCAGGGGTGTCGAGCTATTCGGAATCGTGTGTACGTTGAATCGCTACGGCCTATCGCTAGGAAGCGGGCGCGTGCCCGACCACCGCAACCGAGAGATATTCAGACTCCGCATCGTGGAGGGCCTGACCCTGACGGCACTCGGGGAACGCTTCGGCCTCAATCGAGAGCGAGTGCGGCAGATTCTCGCCGTCTACTTCGGCCTAACCGAAACACCACCCGCCGCGAAACGGAGCGCGAACGTCAAGCCGCGACTCAGAGCCTGTAGTAGGCAGCGGTAGGGGCCACGCTGGACATGGCGGTCGCCGTGATACCGTTCCGCTCTCCGAGACAGAAACAGGCGGTGGAGACTGGTGTCGTTGTTTAGCTTCTCCGCTAAAATCCGATATATGGATTATGTGGCGTGTGCGGGCCGTCCCCTGAAAGCGAACAAGGAGGAACGGATGCTGAGTCATCCCGGGCATTTAATCGCGAGGCATCGTCGCGTCTTGGTGGCTGGCTTGCTCGCGATCGCCGCAATTCTCGCTATCATCTTGCTGTTAAATGGCTCGGGAACCACTGCGAGAGCCAGCGCGCCTATGCTGCCATCGTATGCGGCTTATACGGCGCTAAGTAGCACTGAATCGCCGGGTCTGACCGTGGCGACCCCTGGAAGTCCTGCGGCTCTCGCGGCTAAAGGCCCTGTCTTCCCTGCCAACCCGCCCGGCGGTATGGCGAGCCACGGGCCGCTCGTGGCCTCGATTAGGCGGCTGCCCATCGCCCTGCCGACTGTTTCGGCGTGGATCGCGAAGAGTGCTGACGGCGGGATCTGTGTTCTAGTATCGCGCCACGAGTCAGTGAATGGTACCTACCCCCTCGGCATCAGCTGTGAGCCGGCGCCACTGAGCGAATCCGGTGCGACATCCGAAATAGAAACAGATGGCCGAAAGACGGTGACGGTTGGGGCCGTCCCAGATGGCGTGTCGTCAGTGCGGGTAGCCTTCACCGATGGGTCTAGCGAGACAGTCCGGGTCTCTCGGAATGCCTGGGCGCTGGAATCAGACGCACACATTGCAAATACACGAAACGTCGTGGGAGGATGAACATGCGTAAAATTTCGTGTATTGCTAGTGATCGCGGTCTTGACGTGTTGTGGCGTGTTTGCCGCTCAGGCTCTCGCGACCGAATGGGCTGGTAACGGCTATTATCTTGCCAGCGGCCAAAATGGCTTCCTGAATTACAAAGTAAATCTGTACGCCTCCGAAGGAAAAGGCGAAAACCGGGCAGTGTGCGCAGGTATCCGTAGCTACGGAAACAGCTGCGTTGGTCGTGGCTACTACGCTTGGTACGCTCTATCTTTCTATGTCTATAACGAACCCTACCTCCACAATCACGACACTGAAGGCGGCTATTTCCACGGGTGGTACTTCTAGTCGCAGCAAAGGCGGCTGAGTATCACTTAGCGGCAGGGAGGCCTCAAGAGGCTCGTCAGCAAGATGCCTGGCGGCCTCCTTCGTCATTTCTTGAGAGAGCAACAAGACGGCGAGTGGTTGTGTAGACCATTAGTGGGAGCCGCCGATTGTGACATGACGCAAATGCGTCCGAGGCGCTAATGGCATCCGGTGCTCGGCACAGAGGATCGGGCCGTAGGTCACCTGCGGTGAAGTCTATATCTGGCTGATTCCGGGCGCTACCATCTGCCTCCATTGAGTGCCTCACGGGCTGGCGGAGCTAGCGCCCGCCGGGTGTCCGGATCTTCCGCGCAGGGTCCGCCGGCTCCATCTAGACTCCCGCCCGACAGCGTGGATCGAGAGGGGACGGCAGAGATGGACTTCGGCGTGATGATGTTCCCGACCGAGTACTCGGTCGCGCCGCACGAGCTGGCTGTGATGGTGGAGCAGCGCGGCTACGAGTCGCTGTTCTTCCCCGAGCACACGCACATTCCCGCCAGCCGCACGACGCCCTATCCGGCAGGCGGCGAGCTGCCCCGCGAGTACTGGCACACCTATGACCCGTTCATCGCGCTGACCGCCGCAGCCGCAGCGACGGAGCGGCTGCGGATCGCGACCGGCATCTGTCTGGTGGTCGAGCGCGACCCGATCACCACCGCTAAGGAGGTTGCTTCGCTGGACCAGCTCTCCGGCGGCAGGCTGCTGTTCGGTGTCGGCGCGGGCTGGAACCTCGAGGAGATGGCCAATCACGGCACCGACGGCTCGCGCCGGTTCGGTGTGCTGCGCGAGCGTGTCGAGGCGATGAAGGAGATCTGGGGTCAGGAGCAGGCGAGTTATCACGGCGAGCACGTCGATTTCGATGCGATCTGGTCGTCGCCGAAGCCGCTGCAGCGGCCCCACCCGCCGATTCTGGTCGGCGGCAACGGACCGAAAGTCATCGAGCGTGTGCTCTCCTACGGCGATGAGTGGATGCCCAACGCGATGCCGGATGCGGAGGCGCTCCAGCAGCGCATCCGCGACTTCCGTACGCGCGCGCAGGAAGCGGGCCGCGGGCCGCTTGGGGTGACCCTGTACGCCGCGCCCGGGAAAGCCCAGGCCATCGCCGGCTACGAGCAGGCCGGGGTCGGCCGGTACGTCTTCCTGCTGATGTCCGCGGGCCGCGAGGAGACCGAGCGACGGCTCGACCATCTCGACGGGGTGATCGCCGAGCACCGCGGTACTTAGCCGCAGCAGGCGCGGGGCGCCCGCAACCTCTGTCCCGGCGTGACATATGCCGATATCGGTATATGATTGAGCCATGGCACGAGCAGCGACTACGTCGGACGTCTTCAACGCAATCGCCGAGCAGCAGCGCCGGGAGATCCTGGTGCTGTTGCGGGCGGGTGAGGGACCGGTGACCGAGTTGGCCCGGGAGCTGGGGATGACCCAGCCGGGGGCGTCCAAGCACTTGCGGGTGCTCCGGGAGGTCGGACTGGTGCGGGACCGCAAGACAGGTAGGCAACGCCTGTATGGCCTTGACGCGCGCGGGCTGCGAGCGGTTCACGAGTGGACCGGCGGGTTCGAGCGGTTCTGGACCGAGAGCTTCGACCGGCTGGAGGAGTACGTGCAGGACCTCAAGCAGGCAAGGCAGGAGGAGTAGCTGATGAGCACGACAGAAGGAGCGCAGGCGCAGTCCGCGACGGCCGACCGGGAGATCGTGATCTCCCGGGTCATCAGTGCGCCACGGGAGCTGGTGTTCGAGGCGTTCACCGAGGTGCGGCACCTGTCCCGGTGGTGGGGACCGGAGGGGTTCACCACCACCACGCGGGCGTTCGAGTTCCGCGTCGGCCGGGAGTGGGACTTCGTGATGCACGGACCGGACGGGACGGACTACCAGGAGTGGATCTGCTGGACCGAGATCGCCCCGCCGGAGCGGATTGCGCTCCTGCACGGTGAGTTCCGCGGCGACCCGAACGCCTTCGAGTCGGTCTTGACGTTCGCGCCTGAGGGCGCGGCGACCCGGATCGAGATGCGCACGGTGTTCGGAACCAAGGAGCTGCGCGAGGAGGCGGTCGAGAAGTACCACGCGATCGAGGGCGGCCAGCAGACCCTGAGCAAACTGGCTGCCTACGTCACCGAGAAAGCACGGACGGGAGTTGAGGAGGCCTGATAGACGACGAGCCGGTCCGCGCGCGGAGCCCACGCGGCGGGGCGCATTCTCGGGCAGGTACTGTCGTTTACAGGGTGCTCCCTGTTGCGAGGTCCTCGAGGAGTGTTGAGACTTGCCGGTATGTCTTCTAGCGATAGGGAGAAGCGATGAGCGAGCCATTCGTGCTGACAGCCGGTGCGGGCGAGACGATCGACGGGCCTGTCGGCGGGCCGTTGACGTTCAAGCTGCGTGGCGCGCAGTCCAACGGGACCCTGACAGTGTTCGAGAATGTGATCCCTCCGGGCGAGGGCCCGCCTCTGCACACGCACGCGAACGAGGACGAGGCGTTCTATGTGCTCGAGGGGGGCTTTCGCTATCGACTCGGCGAGGACGTCTACCAAGCACCCGCCGGTTCGTTCGTGTTCGTCCCGCGGGGCACCCCGCACTGCTTTCAGAACGTCGGCGATCATCCCGCGCGCCTGCTTGTGATCTTCACACCGACCGGGATGGAGCAGTTCTTCGAGCAGTTCGCCGGCGTGCCCGCGGACGCCGACACGCAGGAGGCAATGGTCAGCATCGGCCGTGAGGTCGACATGGAGGTGCTCGGGCCGCCGCTTCGCTAGCTTCCTCCCAGCGCGCCGGGGAGTTGGTGGCGTGAGCGGATGTCGAGCTTGCGATAGGCGTTTGAGAGGTGCATCTCGACGGTCTTGATCGTCACGAAGAGTCGTTGTGCGATCTCTGGGTTGGAGAGGCCGCCGGCGGCGAGCTCGGCAATTCGCAGCTCACTCGGGGTTAGCTCGTCGTATCTGCCGCCGGTGCGCGGCGGGACGCGCCCGCCGCTCGCCTGCAGCTCGCGACGAGCGCGCTCAGCGAGCGGGATCGCACCGCAGGCGTCCGCCAGCTCGATTCCCTCCCGAAGTGGCTCCCGGCACTCGCGGCGGCGGTTGGCACGCCTGAGCGCCGCGCCGAGGTCGACCAGCGCCTTGGCGTGCCACAGTCGCGCGGGCGAGTCGTGAAGGGCGCTCACCGCCTCGCGCAGCATCGTCAGGCCCTTCTCGCCGCCGCGCAGCAGCCCGGCGACTCTGAGCGCGCCGCCGAGCGCGCGCTTTCCCTGCCACGCGGTGGCCAGCTCGAGCGCCTCCTCGGACAACGTCCGGGCCACGTCGGTCTGCCCGAGTGCGTGCAGGACCAGCGCGGCCTCGAGCCGACCCTCGATCCCTACGACGCCCGCGCTACCGGCTTGCTCGAGCCGATCGAGGGCTTCACCAAGGTCCCGGCTGGCGCCCGCCATGTCTCCTGCAGCCGCGCGCAAGCGGCCACGGGCGATCATCAGCGCTGTGTACGGCCTGGCTTGCGGTAGCCCTCCGTCGACGCCGCGTTCGGCCAGCAGTGACGCGCTGTCAGCGACCTTTCCCTGATCCGCCAGCGACTCGCAGAGCGGTATCAGCGGCTGGAACGGATAGAAGCCGGCCAGCCCCCCGGACTCGAGCGCGGCGCGCGCGTCGGCCTCACAGCCGCGCAGGTCGCCGGCTACGTGCCTGACCAGTGCCCTGAGCGTTGAGCTGCTGGCGAAGCCGCTCGCCGACCCGCGCTCGCCAGCGTGCTCGAGCGCACTGCTCACAACCCGCTCGGCGGTCTGCAGGCGCTCTGAGGAGACGAGCGAGAACACCATGTGCAGAAACCACGGCGCGCCTGGCGCAGTCAGGTCCGGGTGGCGCGCTGCGCGCTCTGCGAGCTCGGCCGTGACGGGCGCTGGCCCACCCGTCATCAGGCTCTTTCGGGCAACCCAGGCGAGCACGGCACATTCGGCTGCGGTGTCGCCTCTCAAGTCACCGAACCGATCCGCGTGGATGCTGAACTCGGTTGAGAGCTGCGGGTCGAGGAACAACACGCCCAGCCGCGCCGCCTCGAGGCCGAGTGCAAGCTCCCGGTCCTGAGGTGTGACTTCGGCGATCATCTGCTCGTAGAGCGGGAGCAGATCGCGCTGTGCGCCCGGGCGCGGCGGCCCGCCCACCCACGCCAGGTACTGGAGAGCCAACGCCTTCATGCCGGCTAACCCCTCAGTGGCTTCAACGACCGCCAGCAGGTGCTCGTGTGCCTGGGGGATCCCTAGCTCCGACTCGGCGCTACCCAGGTTGAACAGCAGCTCATGTCGCTGACCATCGGGTGGCGGCTCCGCCAGCGCGCGGCGCAGCAGCCGCACCGCGGTCTCGGGCGCTCCACGCCTCAACGCGCTTCGACCCGCTTGCGCCAGTGCCAGGAAGGCGTCCTCCTCGCCGCGTGGCTCGGTCTCAACCAGGTGCAGAGCTATCCGCTCGACACTTGCGCCCTGCGCCGCAAGGAGCCCGGCAGCGCTCACGTGTAGACGGTCGCGCTCAGCCACGGCCAGCTCGGATTCGACTGCAGTGCGCAGCAGCGGATGTGCGAAAGCGACCGCCGCGTCACGTGAGAACAGCCCTGCGCGGGACAGCGCCGCGGCGCCACTCGCCGCCGCGGGCTCCTCCAGACCCGCCAGCTCGGCGGCCAGCCGAAGTGACGGGCCCTCGCCCAGCACGGCGACGGCGCGAGCCAGCGCAATCGCCGGCTCACCCAGCTTCGCAAGCCGAGCCGTGACCGAGCGCGACACGTTCTCCGGACTGACCGCGGCGACGCGGCCCGCGTTGCGCCAAGTTGGCTCGAGCCCCTGCTCGCGCAAGGCGCCTATCAGCTCCATCAACAGGAAAGGGTTGCCGCCACTTGCCGCCAGGCAGGCCAACGTGAAATCGCGGTCGGGATCGCCGCCCAGCCCTTCGCCGAGAAGTACTCGCACGGCTTGCTCAGCGAGTGCGCGGGGCCGCAGCACCGTGACGCCGGGCTCACCCGCGAGAGCTGCGATCTGTGTGTCTGCCCGTTCTTCGGTGCGTGGCCTCGCCGTCGCAACGACCAGCAGCGGCACGGACTCAACGCGCGGCACGACGAACGACAGCAGCGACAGCGAGCCCTCATCGGCCCAATGGACATCGTCGAGTGCAAGCAATATCGGCGCTCGCACCGCGAGTCGCGCCAGCATCCAGAACAGTCCATTCAGCACCGCGTGCGTCTCCGGCCTTGCCTGTCCGCTAGCCCTGAGCTCGCCGTCGAGCGCTGCCTTGGCCGGCCGCACCACTCCCTCGAACAGCCGGGCTCGATCTGCCGCGCCGACCCTCTCGAGCGCCGGCTCCATAGCCTGGCGCACCAGCCCGAACGCGAAGCCCTGCTCGAGCTCTGACCCGCGCGCCGACAGCACCACCAAACCCGCGCGGCTCGCCATGGCGCAGACCTCGCTCATCAGACGCGTCTTGCCGACCCCCGCCGGTCCCTCAACTAGAAGAACTGCTCCGTCCCCATCGAGCGCACGACCGATCAGGCCGCAGGCGCTGGCGAGCTCACGCTCCCGACTGAGGATGCTCGGCGCTTTGGGTGCCCGAGTCGACGGATTCATGGCGGCAGGCTAGCTTTACGCGATGCGCTTCGCCGCCGACCGCCCTCTCGGCCTCGCTCCGGCCACCGTGCTCGACTACCGCGAGCTGGCCCGGCGCAGGCTGCCGCGCCAGCTGTTCGACTACATCGACGGCGGCGCCTATGAGGAGGTCACGATGCGCGCCAACGTCGCCGACCTGGAGCGCGTGCTGTTGCGCCAGGTCGTGATGCGCGACGTGACCAGGCGCGAGCAGGCCACGAAGGTGCTCGGCCAGGCGCTGGCCATGCCCGTGATCCTCGCCCCCGTGGGGCTGGCGGGCATGAGCGCGCGTCGAGCCGAGGTGCAGGCCGCGCGAGCGGCTCACGCGGCAGGCGTGCCGTTCGTGGAGTCCACCGTGTCGATTTGCAGCGTGGAGGAGGTGGCGGGCGCCACCCCGACGCCTCCCTGGTTTCAGCTGTATGTGATGCGCGACCGCTCCTACGCCGAGGGGCTGATGGCGCGCGCCCAGGCCATCGGCTCTCCGGTGCTGGTGCTGACCATCGACCTGGCCGTGGTCGGTGCCCGCCACCGCGATACGCGCAACGCTGTCATCGGCACGCCCTCGGCCTGGGCGAAGGTCCGTCGCGGCCTGGATCTGCTCGGACATCCCCGCTGGGTAGCCGACGTCGCCGTCGGTGGCAAGCCGCTCACGTTTGGCAACCTCGAGACGGCGGTCCCGGGCGCGCGCAGTCCCGCCGACTTCAAGGCCTGGGTGGACGCGCAGTTCGACCCCAGCGTCACCTGGGACGACGTGGCCTGGGTACGTGAGAACTGGAGCGGACGACTCCTCGTCAAGGGCGTGCTCGACCCGGAGGACGCCCGACGCGCAGCCGACGTCGGCGTTGACGGCATCGTCGTCTCAAACCACGGTGGTCGCCAGCTCGACTCGGTGCCCTCCACCGCGGTTGTGCTGCCGGCCGTCGTCGAGGCGGTCGGCGACCAGGTCGAGGTGCTCGTCGACGGGGGCGTGCGCACCGGGCTCGACGTGGTGAAGATGCTGGCGCTGGGCGCGCGGGCTGTGCTCATCGGGCGCGCCTGGGCGTGGGCGGTGGCAGCCGCGGGCGAAGCGGGCGTGGGTCACATGCTGGAGGTGCTGCGGGCTGACATCGACACGGCGCTCGGGCTCACCGGGCGCAACTCCACCGCCGATCTCGACGCCTCCGCCCTCTACCGTCCGGGCTCTGCCGCGGAGATCTCCCGGTAGCCGACGGCAAGAAGTCGGTCTCAATCGCCGCCCGAGTACCTGCGGTATTCACGAGATGGCCACACGATGTGCACAGCTCGGCAACTTTGGCGTGAACGCGCGAGGGTAGGAGTGTAAGCACTGCTCATCTTCCCCCAGGAGGTACTTCATGCTTGGACGCATCCATCGAGGTGCAACCGCCGCGCTCTTGGTCGGCGCCATGGCGATCGGGGCTCCGGTCGCAGTGGTGCTCGCGGACCCATCGGGGGTCCGCGGGCCACACCTCGGGAGCCCCGTGGCCCACGTGCTGCTGGTCTCAGTGGACGGCCTGCACCAGTCGGACGTCGAATGGTACGTAAGCAACCATCCGAGCTCGGAGATCGCAAAGCTCGTGGGTGGCGGTGCCGAGTACGCCCGGGCGCACACGCCCATCCCATCCGACTCCTTCCCAGGCATGACCGCCCAGGTCACCGGTGGCAACCCGCGCACCACCGGCGTGTACTACGACGATGAGTACAGCCACGCCGTCCTGCCGGCGGGCACCACCTCCTGTCACGGACAGCCCACCGGCGGCGAAGTCATCTACGACTCGCCCGACGACCTAAACCCGGCCAGCATCGATGCCGGCCAGGGGCTAACCGGCCTGCCCGGCAGCATCCTCGAAATGACCGGTCATCCACGCTCGCTGCTAAACCCGGCGGCGCTGCCTGTCGACCCGCAGACGTGCAAGCCGATCTACCCGCACGAATATTTGAAGGTCAACACGATCTTCGAAGTCGCGCACGAGCACGGGCTGCGGACCGCGTGGTCTGACAAGCACCCTGCCTACGAAGCCCTCGAAGGGCCCGCGGGGAACTCGATCGATGACCTGTTCACGCCCGAGATCGACTCAAACGCGCTCGAACCGAGCGGCAACCCCTACCCGGGCGAACCCACCTGGAAGGACGTCAACACCCTCACGCAGCAGTACGACTCCTACAAGGTCCAGGCGGTGCTCAACGAGATCGACGGCTTCAACCACAGTCGCACCGAAGAAGTCGGCACGCCAGCGATCTTCGGGATGAACTTCCAGACCGTCTCGACGGCCGAGAAGCTCCTGACATCGGGCGGACAGCCCGGCGGTTACCTGCCCGGCACGACAACGCCCGGGCCGGTGCTCCAGGGGGCGCTCGACTACATCAACGCCAAGCTGCAGGCGATGGACGAAGAGCTCCACGCAAAGGGCCTCGCGGCCTCAACCGCCATCATCGTCTCGGCCAAGCACGGGCAGTCACCCCAGAACCCGAACTCGCTGACCCGCATCAAGGACGGCCCGATCATAGAAGCGATCAACGCCGCCTGGAAGGCCGCTCACCCCGGGGCAGGTGAACTGATCGTCGCCGGCGTGGACGATGACGCCTGGCAGAGCTATCTGTCAGACACCTCCCAGCAGGCCGCCGATTTCGTGAAGGACTGCCTGTGGAACCACTCGGCGACCGGCGTCGCATATGACGGCAGCTCGCGCACATTGGCGCACTCCGGGCTGGCCGAAGTCTTCGCCGGCAGGGCCGCGGCGCGGTACTTCGGTGTACCGGTGAGCGACCCGCGCCACCCCGACGTGTGGGGTGTGGTGCAGGTCGGCGTGGTGTACACCGGCGGCAGCAAGATCGCCGAGCACGGTGGCGCCAATCCGGCCGACCGCGACGTGCCGATCGTCGTCTACGCGCCGGGAGCGGTGGCGCCGGGCGTGTCCAACCACTGGGTCGAGACAACCCAGATCGCGCCCACGATCCTCAACCTGCTCGGGCTGAACCCGAGCGCGCTCGAAGCGGTCCAGATCGAGGGCACGCGGGTGCTGCCGGGCATAGCTAGCCACTGACCCTGCTCCACGCGACCGCCGGACGCCTCCCGCGCGAGGCGTCCGGCGGTTCGTGGCGGTCACCTGCGCGACTTCGACTCCATGAGCTCTTGCAGGAAGAACCGTGTCCTCGCAGGTGGTTCCTTGGAGGGGTACATATCCTTGAGGAGATCGAGCGCCTCCTGCGTGCTGTGCATATCGCACTGCTCAAGCAGGATTTCGATGTCCTCGTCGTCCTCCCCGAAGCGCATCGCCATCAGCTTCATCGCCAGGAGATACCTGGGCGACGCAGTGGTGACTTCGATCCCCTCGATGTCGGGAAGTGGCCGTGCGTGGGCGTCCTTCCCAGGCATGAACGCCTTGGCGGCGTCGTTCAGCCAGTCTGCGGGTAGCCCGTGTGTTTGGGCGACCTTTTCCGCGGCGTCGTAGATCGCGCTCTTGGGCTCGAACACCGCATCGATGTCCTTGGTCACGCGCCGCGTCGAGTATGCCAATGCCATCGCAGCACCTCCCACAATGAAGATCTGCCCGCGGACGCCTCGACTACTCAGCTCGTCGCCCAGCGCCTGCAGAGCGCTCAGGATCTTCGCTGTGCTGAACTGATGCTCAGGCACGATCGAAGACCTCACGCGCGATCAGCACACCGTGTCGGGCGAACGTGGCTGGCGTGTTGGCCAGTGTGTAGGCATCGAACTCAGGCCGGCTCGCTACGAACCACAACGGCTCAACGAAACGATTCGGTTGATCGACCCAGCCAGGTGCTGGGATCCCCCGCTCGGCTGCGAAGAACTCCGCGACGCCGGCAAGCGCGGCGTCAAAGCGCGAATCCCCCGTAGCAGCGGGCTCGTCGCCGATCAGCGCGATAGCACCGGGTCGCGAGGACCCTCGGAAGTCGTCAGCGAACCCAAACAGCAGGCGCAACGCGTCCCGCTCGCGGCCCTCATCGAGATCCTGTTGGATCGTTTGTGAGAGCTGGGCCAGCGACGCTGCACCCCGGCGCATCCGCGGGTGCGCAGCCACCTCCACGTCGTGTTCGCAGGCGCCCAACAGGCGTACCAGCGTCGTAAGGCTCGGCGTCCGCGCGCCCGACTCATACGCGGCAACAGCCGGTTGCGTCGTGCGGGCCCGCTGGGCCACCTCCAGTTGGGTGATGCCAGCTGCCTGACGTGCGCTTCGAATCAGAGTGGGGAACTCCACGGGCGATGAGTATATACGTTTTGATATAGGGTCAAGTACGGTCGCGATCAAGGCGCGAGCGTCAGCCGGCGTCTTCAGCCCAACACCTCATCGCGCCCGGATCGCTGCCCCAGCATCTCCAGCACAGCTGTGATCCAGCGCAGGTTCTGCTGCTCGAACATGCGCCCTCCCAGCAGCGTGAGGTAGGGGCCGATGCGCTCGCCGTCGCTCAGGTACTCAGCCTCGCTGCGGCCCGCCAGCAGCCGGTCGCGCAGACGGTCATAGAGCGCGAGCTTCGCGCGCGCGTGTTCCCTGCGCTCGGCCAGCGCCGCCATCACCGCATCCGGGTCGCCCGCGTCGAGGGCCTGGAGCTTCACCGCGAGGTCATCCCGCATCGCCATCGGTCGGGTGGGCTGCGTGGTGAACCGGTGGAGCTCCTCGCGACCCGCGTCGGTGAGGCTGAACACGCGCTTGTTGGGACGGCGCTGCTGCTCCACCACACGCGCCTCCACGAGACTCCCGCTCTCGAGGCGCTCAAGCTCCCGGTAGAGCTGTTGGGGCGTTGCCGACCAGAAGTTAGCCACGCTCACGTCAAAGCGCTTGGCGAGCTCATAGCCCGACGCCTCGCCCTCCAGCAGTGCAGCCAGCACTGCGTGTCTCAACGCCATCGCCGCATTCCCATCTCAGGCTAGTAGTATAGACACCTATTCAATTTTTTGTCTAGATGGAGGCTGAGCCATGCACCCGTTTCGTAGCGCTGTTGAGGCGCAGGACATCGAGGCCGCAGTGGCGCTGCTGGCGGACGACGTCCAATTCCGCAGCCCTGTCGTGTTCAAGCCCTACCACGGGCGCGAAGCCGTGGCGGTCCTCCTGCGGGCCGTCTCACGCGTGTTCGAGGACTTTCGCTACGAGCGCGAGATCGGCGCAAGCGATGAGCGCGACCACGCCCTCGTCTTCAGCGCGCGGGTGGGCGATCGCGAGATCGAGGGCTGCGACTTCCTGCACGTCAACGAGCATGGCTTGATCGATGACTTCTGCGTGATGGTCAGGCCGCTTTCGGGTGCGCTGGCGCTCGCCGAGGCGATGAAGGCCCAGCTCGAGGGCGCTCAGGGTGCGCCGGGCCCAAAGTAAGCAGTAGCACTATTTACTTCCCGCGCAGAAGCGATCCAGGCTAGGATTGCCGACGTGGCCGCGTCGTCGACCCCAACGAGCCTGCTGCGCCCGCTGGTGGAGGATCTGCATGCTCGCCGTCAGCAGATCGCGCTGGGCGGCGGCGAGGAGAAGATCGCGCGCCAGCACGCGGCGGAGAAGCTGACCGCGCGCGAGCGCCTGGCGTTGCTGATCGACGCCGACCCGGCGACGGGCGCGAGCACGTTCGTGGAGATGGGAATGCACGGGCGCCCCCACTTCGCCCAGCGCGCGATGGACGGCAAGGAGGCGCCGGCGGACGGCGTGATCACCGGCTACGGCAAGGTGGACGGGCGGCTGGTGGCGGTGTGCGCCTACGACTTCACGGTGATGGCGGGCTCGATGGGCATGACGGGCGAGCTGAAGGTCACGCGCCTGCGCGAGCTCGCGCTGACCAAGCGCATCCCGTTCATCTGGCTGCTGGACTCCGCGGGCGCGCGCATCCAGGAGGCGGTCGGCTCGCTGTTTGCGGGCTCCGGGCATTTGTTCCGCGAGGAGGTGGTGATGAGCGGCGTGATCCCGCAGATCGCGGCGCTGATGGGCCCCTGCGCGGCGGGCACCGCCTACATACCGGGCCTCGCTGACTTCGTGCCGATGGTCAAGGGCCGCGGCTCGATGGCGCTTGCGGGACCGCACCTGGTGCGCGCGGCCGTTGGCGAGGACGTCACCCAGGAGGAGCTGGGCGGCTCGCGCGTTCACTGCCGCAAGTCGGGCGTTGGCGACATGGAGGTGGCAAACGATGAGGAGTGCATAGAGCGCATCAAGCAGTACCTCTCCTACATGCCACAGAGCTGTGAAGCGCCCGCTCCGCTGCGGGCGGTGTCGGACCCCATCGAGCGCCGCGAGGAGGCGCTGCTGGACGTGCTGCCGGAGTCCAACCGCAAGCCCTATGACATGTATGAGGTGATCGCGCGCATCGTGGACGACGGCGAGTGGCTTGACATGAAGGGCCAGTGGGCCCGGACGATCATCACCTGCTTTGCGCGCTTCGGCGGCCGCCCCGCCGGCATCGTGGCCAACCAGCCCAAGCACCTGGGCGGCATCCTCGACAACGACTCCGCCGACAAGGCTGCACGCTTCGTGAACCTCTGCAACGCCTTCGCCATACCGCTGGTGTTCCTGATGGACGTGCCGGGCTTCATGGTGGGCAGCAAGGTTGAGGCCGACGGCATCATCAGGCACGGCGCCAAGATGCTCTACGCGGTGGCCAACGCCACCGTGCCCAAGATCACGGTGATCACGCGCAAGGCCTACGGCGCGGGCTACTACGTGATGAACGGCCGCGCGTATGAGCCCGACCTGATCGTGGCGTGGCCGAGCGCTGAGATCAGCGTGATGGGCGCGGAGGGCGCGGTGGAGATCGTCATGCGCAAACAGGTCGAAGAAGCCGAGGATCCCGACGCCAAGAAGGCCGAGCTGATCGCCGCGTACCGCAAGATCATCGACGTGTACATCGCAGCGGGCAACGACATGATCGACGACGTGATCGACCCCCGCGAGACCCGCGAGACGATCTGCCGCGCGCTGGAGATGGCGCAGGGCAAGAAGATCGAGCGACCGTGGAAGCGCCAGGGGGTTGTACCCGTATGACGCGCCGCGTCGGCCGTATAACCATGGCTATACGCCTCTCTCGAGGCGAGGAGCGGCGTCCATGAGCCTCGATGACCCTGTGGTCATCACCTGCTCGATCTCCGGCGCGATCGCCAACCGCGAGCAATGCCCCGCGATCCCCTACACGCCCGCGGAGTACGCCGCCGAGGCGCGGCGCATCGTGGACGAGGGGGGCGTGCACATACACATCCACGCGCGCAAACCGGACGGCACGCCGAGTTATGAGATCGAGGACTTCGCAGCGATCACGGAGGCGATCCGCTCGGAGGTGGGGGACGCGGCGATCATCAACTACTCCACTGGCACCATCGGAGTGCCCGTGGCCAAGCGCATCGAGTACCTGCGCGCCTGCCGCCCGGAAGTGGCGGCGCTGAACATGGGCTCGATGAACTACGCCAAGTACTCGCGCTCGCGCAAGCAGTTCGTCTTCAACATGGTGTTCGCCAACCCGTTCGATGAGATCATCGAGCTGCTGGAGGCGATGAACGAGCTCGGCATCAAACCCGAGCACGAGTGCTTCGACGTGGGCCACGTGGGCAGCCTCGCGCCGCTGATCGACATGGGGGTGCTGAACACGCCGCTGCACGTGGACTGCGTGATGGGCGTGGTGGGAGGCATTCCGCCCACGGCGCGCAACCTGGCTGCGATGGTGGACAACATTCCCGCGGGCTCGCACTGGGGTGTGATCGGCATCTCGCGCGATCAGTGGATGCTGGTGGCGGCGGCGCTCACCCTGGGGGGCTCGATCCGCGTGGGCTTGGAGGACAACCTGTACCTCCCCGACGGGCGGATGGCCGCTTCCAACGGCGAGCTGATCGCCAAGGCACGGCAGATGACCGAGGACATGGGGCGTCGACCGGCGACGGTAGCCGAGGCGCGGGCGATGCTCGCCGTGCCCGCGGGGCCCGCGGTCGGTAGCGCGGCGTCGTGAGCCTGCCGCTCGAAGGCGTCCGCGTGCTGGACCTCTCGCGGCTGCTGCCGGGCGGCTTCTGCTCGCTGCTGCTGGCGGACTTCGGCGCGGAGGTGCTGAAGGTGGAGGACACGGGCATGGGCGACTACATTCGCTGGTCCCCGCCCTTCTACGAGGGCGCCCACCCGACGGCTGCCTCTGCTCTGTTTCTGTCGCTGAACCGCAACAAGCGCTCCATCCGCCTGGACCTCAAGAGCGAGGGTGGCCGCGAGGCGCTGCTGCGCCTGGTGCGCGAATACGACGTTGTGCTCGAGTCTTTCCGCCCCGGCGTGCTCGACCGCCTCGGCGTGGGCTATGAGCGGATGCGCGAGCAGAACCCCGGGATCGTGTACTGCGCGATCAGCGGCTACGGCCAGACGGGGCCAAAGCGAGATGCGTCTGGCCACGACATGAACTACCTGGGGCTGATCGGGCTGCTGGGGTTGACCGGCGAGCACGGTGGCGGGGCGGGTGGGGGTCCGATTCAATCGGCCGGGCAGATCGCCGATCTCGGCGGCGGCGCGCTGATGGCCGCCTTCGGGATCCTGGCCGCCCTGCGCGAGCGCGACGGTGATGGCACGCCTGCCAACGCGGGCTCGGGCGAGGGCCAACTGGTGGACGTGTCGATGAGCGACGGGGCGCTGTCATGGCTGGCGATGGTGGCGGCGTCCTATCTTGCCGAGGGCACGGTGCCGCGCCGCGGCGAGCTGCCGCTCGCCGGCTCGCTGATCTGCTACCGCCCGTATGAGTGCGCGGACGGGTGGGTGTCGCTGGGCGCGCTCGAGCCGAAGTTCTGGCAGGCGTGGTGCCGGGGAGTGGGTCGCCCGGAGCTGGTCGCCGCGCAGTTCGAAGGCCCGGGCTCCCACGCCCACGCGCAGGTGCAGGCGATCTTCAAGGAGCGCACGCGCGAGCAGTGGGAGGCGTTCGCGCGCGAGCACGACTGCTGCCTGGAGCCCCTGCTGGAGCTCGACGAGGCGCTTGACTCCGAGCTGGTGCGCGAGCGCGAGATGGTGGTGGAGATCAGCCAGCCCGGCGCCGAGCGGCCGGTGCGCCTGCTGGGCGTGCCCGTGAAGCTCGCCCGCACCCCCGGCAACCACGCTCGCCTGCCCGGGCCCGCGCTCGGCGAGCACACCGAGGAGGTGTTGCTGGCGGCTGGCTACTCCGAGCAGCAGATCGCAGAGCTGCTCGACACAGGCGCCGCAGCGGGTCCGGCGCAGTCCCAGCAGGAAGCCAACTTGCGAGCGTGAGGGAGCGTTGAGCGTGGGCGCGGGAACGGGAGCTGCGGGTGCGGCGGCGGGCGCTTCGGCCAACGGCTCGCAGGAGCGTCAGCTGTTGAAGATGAGTGAGCTGGCGGAGCGCTCGGGTGTGAGCCCGGGCACGATCAGGTACTACCTGCGCGAGGGGCTGCTGGGCGAGGGCGGGGACATCGTGCGCACCAGCCGCAACATGGCCTACTACCCGCTGCACTACGTGGAGCGGATCGAGCTGATCAAGCGCCTGCAGGAGGAGCGCTTCATGCCGTTGCGGGTGATCAAGGGCGCCATGGCCGAGGACCCCGACCGGGTGCGTGCGCTGATCGAGCTCGAGGACCGCATCATCGAGCGTGCGCTGGCGAGCACCGAGGATCACAGCGGGGTCTCGCGGCGGGCTGTGCAGCAGCGCTACGGAGTGCCGCGCAACGTGCTCGACCGCCTGGCCGAGATCGGTGTGCTCACGCCGACCCAGCGCGGCTACGGCGAGGAGGACGTGAAGATCATCGAGGCCATCGCCAACTTCCGCGCGGGCGGCTACGACGAGACGCTGGGCTTCACCGTGTACGACACGCTGCGTTACCGCGAGGCGCTGGAGCCGCTGGTGGCGGAGGAGGTGCGCTCGCTGCTTGACCGGCTGGCGGGCGAGGTGGAGGTGGAGCGCGCTATGGAGATCGTGGCCGCGGGCGTTGAGCCGCTGCGCGAGCTGCTGGGGGCGATGCACTCCAAGCTGCTGCTGGCTGAGTTGCGACGACAGCGGGGGCGCGAGCCGCAGGTCTACACGGGGAGTCGCACCGGCTCGAAGGCAAGGACTTCGGCCAGCGTCTCGTAGTGACGGTCGTAGTGCAGGACCGCGGCCTGGTGCTGCTGGGCGCAGGCGCCGATCAGCAGGTCCGGTATCGGCAGCCGGTGTCGGCCCACCCTCGCGAGCTCGCGCTGAGCGCCGATCGCGGTGGCGATCGTCTCGGTGTCGATCCGCAGTTCGCGGAACTCGTCCAGGTCGCTCTCGATCTGCTCGTACTCGCTCGCCGAACGCGCGCTGTAGAGCATCTCGAGGCGAACTACTGCGCACAGGCAGATCTCGCCCAGCGCGAACGTCTCCGGCGTCGCCCGCTCGAGTGCGGACTTATCGGCAAGGAGCAGCTTGCCTAGCGCCACGCCTGGTCGTCTCTGATCGCATCCCAGTCGACCGTGCGGCGCAGGCGCGCAAGCGCGGCGCGCTGGCGATCGCGGCGCCGGCCTGCCTCGGCGTCTATTTCGCCGAGGCGGAGCGTGTCGTGGCCGGTTTGCGCAAGCCGCAGCAGCAACTCCTTGCGGTCGCGCACATTCGGCCAGCGGCGCTGGGCGTCATCGAGGAGGCCTCGGATCGGCCCTGTGTCCGTGATCGTGAAGCGAGGACGCGTCGTCGGCACGGCGATAAGTGTAGCACCGAGCCCACTTGGTGTCGCACCGCTTGCCGGCTGCGTCTACCAGCGCGCCCGGTGGTGCTCCATCACGCCGAGCCCGCGCGCGAGCGCGATGCCGCCCGGGAGGGTGCCGGAGAACGTGCCGAAGGGCGCGCGGTAGTCGCTGCGCACGATCAGCAGGTTCTCGCGGCGCGAGCGCTCGGTCTCGGCGCGGAAGCGCAGCTCCGAGCCGTCCTCGCAGCGCACGCTGGAGAGATCCTCCGCGAAGCTCACCGGCGCCGCCTCGTGCGGCCGGCCGGCCACCCACACCGCGCGCTCGCTGCCGCTCGGCGGGTCGTTCACGCCGCTGACGAGGTTCCAGGCGAGCGCCACGCCGTCGTGTCCCTCACCCACGCCCGCGCTCCAGCGCCACTCGGTCTCACGCGCGTGATGGCCCGCCGTGTCGTCGATCACCGCCAGTGCGTGGATCTCGCGGGCGGGCCCGCCGTCGAGGGAGAGCGTGCCGTGCGCGACCACGCCGGCCTGCTTGCGCGTCCACACGCTGCCGCGCCCGTGGGCGCAGAGCGCCTCGATGCCGCGTTCCTCGCTCAGCACGAGATCGAGCTCCACGCAGCGGTCGCGTATGCGCACGCGGCCCGGCTCCATCATGCCGCCCGAAGCGCGCGCGTGGGTTAGCTCCACCTCACCGCGGCGAGGCAGCAGGCGGGTGCGCTCGCGCACCGCTCCCTCGCCGCGCACCGCGAGCGCCCAGAAGGATTGCCGCGCGGGCCCGATCTGCACGAGCGCGGCGCATGCGCTCAGCTCCTCGTTGAAGATGCCCACATAGCGCCAGCGCTTGAGTGGGCGCGAGCCGCGCAGCAGCCGCCGCTGGGACGCGGGCGGCCCCGTGTCTGCGAACATCGAGGCAGATCCGGCGGCTATGCTTGGTGATGTTGACTGACCAGTCAATCTACTCTCGGTGGCGCGTTGTGCATGCGCCTGGCG
>Ga0210403_10001911_pt1 | contig 19231 bp, 19 predicted proteins | sample IncBWC19MmetaG_FD_150863 | JGI IMG/M metagenome (GOLD analysis project Ga0210403, IMG submission 150863) | Forest soil microbial communities from Barre Woods Harvard Forest LTER site, Petersham, Massachusetts, United States - Inc-BW-C-19-M | ecosystem: Environmental > Terrestrial > Soil >... | reverse complement strand
GCGGCGGTTGCGGCGCGTCACGAAGCTGCCGATCGCGGTTGGGTTCGGTGTTTCCAACGCGGAGCAGTTTGCGGAAGTCGGAAAGTTTGCGGATGCGGCGGTGGTGGGCAGCGCGATCATCGAGACGATTGAACGGAACCGGGGAGGGGAAGCGGCGGCTGTGGGAGAATTTGTGAGGACGCTGTCGCTAAGAGCTGCTAGCTGAAGGCTAAGAGCTGGTTTCATGGACATCACCGATTGGCGAAAGAAGATTGATGAGCTTGACCGGCGACTGGTGGAGTTGCTGAGCGAGAGGGCGCGGGCGGCGGTGGAGATTGGCCGCCTGAAGCGGGATACGAATCTGCCGATTTACGAGCCAGAACGCGAGCGGGCTGTGTTTGAGAATGTGCAGGAGATGAATCGAGGTCCGCTGCCGGGGCGGGACCTGGTGCGGATTTTCGAACGGATCATGGATGTGATGAGGAATATTCAGAAGGAAGGGATTGGGGCGAAGGCGGACGCTGCGAAAGCAGAAACGGACTTGGATTCGGATGTGAACGATTGAGCACGTTGGCGCTGGATGCGAAACCAAGGTTTCTCGCTGCGCTCGGAATGAGAAGCAATTGGAAAGTGGAAGGTAGATGCTGGAAGAAGAGTTTTCTTATGATCGTTGCGATGCAGGACATGGCGGATGAAGTTCAGATTCAGCAGGTGATCGAGCACCTGGTGAAGATGGGGTTTGAGGTGCACCGGTCGACTGGGGCGCGGCAAACCGTGCTGGGCGCGGTGGGGGCGGGGATTGATTTTGATATCCGCATCATTGAGCTGATGCCAGGGGTGCAGGAAGTCCATCGCATCAGTTCTCCGTACAAGCTGGCGGGAAAAAGTTTTCGTCCTGAGGGGACGATTGTCAAACTGGCGAATGGAACCAGCATTGGTGGGAACGAAGTTGTCGTGATGGCGGGGCCGTGCTCGGTGGAATCACGGGAGCAACTTTTTTCCACGGCCGAGGCGGTGGCGAAAGCTGGGGCACGCGTGCTGCGCGGCGGGGCGTTCAAGCCGCGAAGTTCTCCTTATTCATTTCAGGGGCATGGCGAAGATGCGCTGAAGCTGCTGCGCGAGGCAGGAGAGAAGTTCAAGCTTCTGGTGATCAGCGAGGTGATGGAGATTTCACAGATTCCGATGATGCTGCCCTATGTGGACATTCTGCAGTTGGGAGCGCGCAACATGCAGAACTTCAATCTGCTGCGCGAACTGGGGAAGGTGCGGAAGCCGGTGCTGGTGAAGCGCGGGATCGCGGCGACTTTCGAGGAACTGCTGCTGTCGGCGGAATATATTATGGCAGGCGGGAATTATGAAGTGATTTTGTGCGAGCGTGGGATCCGGACGTTTGAGACTTACACGCGGAACACAATGGATATTTCTGCGATTCCGATCATCCACAAGCTGTCTCACTTGCCGATGACGGCTGATCCTTCGCACGGTACGGGACGTCGCGACAAGGTTGCGCCCATGGCGCGGGCATCGGTGGCAGCGGGAGCGGACGCGTTGCTGGTGGAAGTGCATTGCGATCCCAACAAGGCGTGGTCGGATGGGGCGCAGTCGCTGTTCCCCGAGCAATTCGCGGCGCTCATGGATGAGTTGCGGATGATTGCGCCAGCAGTGGGGAGAAAAATTGGGTAATTGGGTAATTTTATAATTTGGCAGGTGAAAATCTGCCCGCTCTCCGCTTTTCAAGTTACCCGATTACCGAATTACTCAATTCTTTTTTATGCCCATTCGGCAAATCACGATTGTTGGCACCGGCCTGATCGGTGGATCGTTGGCGCTGGCGCTGCGGAAGGCGCGGTTTGCGGGGCGGATCGTGGGGTGCGACCGCGAGTCGATGCTGAAGAAGGCCAAGATGCGCGGGGTGATCGACAGCGGATTTGTCGAGCCCGCGGACGCGGTACGCGGCAGCCAGTTGGTGGTGCTGGCGACGCCAGTGCTGGCCATTGTGGATCTGATTGGGCGGCTCGGACCGGGGCTGCCCGCGACCACGTTGCTGACTGATGTTGGGAGCACGAAGGCGGTGGTGGCGCAGCAGGCGCTGAAAGTGTTTGGAAAGAATGCGGGAAAGCGGTTTCTGGCGGGGCATCCGATGGCGGGTAAGGAGCACAGCGGCGTGGATTATGCGGATGCCGATTTGTTCCACAACGCGGTGTGGTTCCTGACGGCGCTGCCGGGGCAGAATCTTAATCAAGGATTGTTTGCGGAGTTTGCGGGATGGATCGACCAGATTGGGGCGCGCATTGCGATGCTGCCGCCGGAGGATCACGACCGGTTGTGTGCGTGGATCAGCCACCTGCCGCAGATGATTTCAACAGCGCTGGCGGCGGCTTTGGTGGAGGAGTTTGGCGAGGATGCTCGGTTGCTTCCGGCGGGCGGGCGGGCGTTGCGGGAGATGACGCGGATTTCGGCGAGTCCGTATTCGATGTGGCGGGACATTGCCATCAGCAACAGGAAGAATCTGGAGGATGCGATGTTCAAGGTTGAGCAGCGGCTGGCGCACATCCGGGAGAACCTGGCTACACGGGCGCTGGCCGAGGAGTTTGAGCAGGCGCATGGGCTGAAGAAGAGTCCGGGAAAGAAATAACACCCACCACGGAGGCACCGAGTCACGGAGAAGAACAACTGCTAATTCTCTTGTGCATTGAAGACTTCCCTTTGTTTTTCTCCGTGACTCCGTGTCTCGGTGGTGGGTCTTCATTTAGAATGCGGACGTTATGAACAAGGTTGTGGCCAGTGCGGAGGAGGCGATTCGCGATGTGGGCGACGGATCCGTCATCATGCTCGGAGGGTTCGGGCTGTGCGGCATCCCGGAAAATCTGATTCGCGCGCTGGTGCGCAAGGGATCGAAGAATCTCACAACCATCAGCAACAACGCCGGAGTGGATGGATTTGGAGTTGGATTGCTACTGGCGGCGTGGCAAATTCGGCGGCACATTGGAACTTACGTGGGAGAGAACAAGCTGTTGGAATCGATGGTGCTGGCCGGGAAAGTGGAACTCGATCTGGTGCCGCAGGGGACATTCTCTGAGCGGATTCGCGCGGCTGGCGCGGGGATTCCTGCGTTCTTCACCCCCACGGGTGTGGGTACGGTTGTGGCAGAAGACAAAGAGACGCGCGAGTTCGATGGCCGGCCTTACGTGATGGAGCGCTGGCTCAAGGCCGACTTTGCGTTTGTCCGGGCGTGGAAGGGCGACCGGATGGGAAATCTGGTATATCGCAAAACGGCGCGGAATTTTAATCCCATCATGGCGACGGCCGCGAAAGTGACGATTGCCGAGGTCGAGCACTTGGTCGAAGCCGGAGAGTTGGATGGTGATTTGGTGCATACGCCGTCGGTTTACGTGAAACGGATTTTTCAGGGTGAGTTGTACGAGCGGCGGATTGAGAAAAGAACAGTGAGGAAAAGCAGTACCTAGTACCTAGTACCTAGAAAAAACAGCTATGAATAAACCCGGGAAAGACATTGAGAAGCGCGAGCGGATCGTAAGTCGAATTGCACGTGAGTTGCGGGACGGGTTCTACGTGAACCTTGGAATTGGGATGCCCACACTGGTCGCGAACTGTGTTCCGGCGGGGATGGAGGTCATTCTTCAATCCGAGAATGGGATGCTGGGGATTGGGCCTTATCCCATCGAGGGGCAGGAAGATGCCGATTTGATCAACGCTGGCAAAGAGACTGTGACTGAGATGCCGGGGACGTCTTATTTTTCCAGCGCCGATTCGTTTGCCATGATCCGCGGTGGGCATGTCGACTTAAGCGTGCTGGGTGCGATGGAAGTGGATGAGGCGGGAAACCTGGCGAACTGGATGATCCCGGGAAAGATGGTGAAGGGCATGGGCGGCGCGATGGACCTGGTTGCTGGCGCGCGCCGCGTGGTGGTGGCGATGGAGCATACGACTCGCGAAGGCGCACCCAAGATTTTGAAGAAGTGTACTTTGCCACTAACCGGCGTGAAGGTTGTGGACGCGATTGTTACGGAGATGGCCTACATCCGGGTGACGGAGCGGGGGTTGGTGCTTGAGGAAGTGGCTCCGGGGCTGACGGCAGAGGATGTGCAGCGGGCGACGGGGGCTAGGCTGATCGTTAGTGAGAGTTTGAAGGTGATGGAGAGTTAGGGCTCTGCCCGACCTCAGCGACTAAAATCTATTCAGTCTGGTGGCACTCCGATTCGCGGCTCTGAGCGCTGCGCCACTCAATTCTTCCAACTAGATCCGGAACGGCGCGGCCAGCAGCCGGAACGGGAGTGTGATCGCGAGATAAATAATCTCGAGCACTCCGTGGACTGCAACGCCGATAATGCGGAACGGCAGCAGGAGCAGCCAGACGAACGGATATGCCACCAGCGCCAGCAGAGCCAGGGGCCAGCAGAGTACGAAGAGGATGCACCACAGTAGGAAAGTGAACATGATTGGGCCTCGTTCTTAATCTCCTATTTGATCCTACGACGGCGGCGGGAAGAAAGTTCCGTTCACTATTCGTAGCGCAGGGCTTCCGCGGGTAACGTCTTGCCGGCCGACCACGAGGGGTAGAGCGTGGCCACGAAGGAAACTCCTACGGCTATAACAGCTACGAGAACGCCATCCATCAGACGCGGGGCGAAGGGGACGTAGTCGATGGAATAGACTTCAGGGGAGAGAGAGATCACGTGGTAGTGGCCTCCGGCGTAGGAGATGGCGTAGCCGAGCAGCAGGCCGATGGCGGTTCCGATCACGCCGATCAACACTCCCTGGGCGATGAAGATGTTTCTCACCTGCGCCCGGCGGGTGCCCATGGACATGAGCACAGCGATGTCTTTGGTTTTTTCCATGACCATCATGATCAGAGAAATCAGAATGTTCAGCGCGGCCACGAAGACGATGAGGCCGATGGTGATGAAGGTTACCAGACGCTCCAGGCGCAGGGCGTGGAACAGAGCTTTGTTCTGCTCCATCCAGTTCGTGGTCATGAAGCCTTTGCCGGCCGCATCTTCGAGTTCGCGGGAGACCTGGTCGGCTTTGTAAATGTCGTCGACCTTGAACTCGATTACTGAAATCAGGTCGCCGAGACCGAACAGACGTTGCGCATCCGACAACCTGGTGAACGCCCACGACGAGTCGTAATCGTAAAAACCCGAATTGAAAATTCCCACCACCCTAAAGCGGCTGTATTTTGGCACCATGCCGAACGGCGTTAGTTCGCCCTGCGGGCTGGTCACCAGCACTTCGGAACCTACGGTTGCGCCCAGGTTGTCGGCCATGTCTTTGCCGAGAATGATTGGGGGCATGGCAGCCACGCGCGCGTAGACTGCGGCCAGGGAATCGGGAGACTCTTCGGTCGCGGACGCTCCCGGGGCAGCCCCTTCGGCTCCGCTCAGGGCAGGCGAGGCGGCTGTCCCAACAGGATTCTTCTCTGATTGGCGAGATGTTTCTTCGAGGGCCGCGGCGGAACCTTCTTTTACGCTATTGAGCAGATCGCCCACCTTGCGCTCATCCGCCGGGATCATTCCTTTGAGGATCGCCCCGCGGGCGCGGGGTCCACGCGAGATCAGCACCTGTTCGAAAATTGCTGGCGCAGCGGCGACCACGTGCGGCTGTTTGGAGAGGCGATCGAGGAGCGCAGGCCAATCCTTGATGCCGTCGTCGGCCACGCGCAGCAGGCTGACGTGCGATGTGGATCCGATGAGGCGTTCCTGCAAGTCCTGGCGAAAGCCGTTGTTGATGGCGAGCGCGACGATGAGCGAGGCTACGCCTGCGGCCACTCCGACGATCGAGATGCTGGTGATGATGCCGATAAAGGCCTGGCGGCGCTTGGCGCGAAGGTAGCGGGTCGCGATGAAGAATTCGAAGCGCATGAGCTTTCAGCCAAGTCGGATTATAGCGAGTGGCTCTGGAAGCGTGTGGATTTCCTCAGTTGAAATCGTTCAACGCCGCGGATGCAGAGGAAAGACGGCAGGTACGGTTGACCGATATCGGCGGTACTCTTCTCCGAACCGATTTTCCAGTTCTTTATCCTCGAGCGTGATCATGATTGCACCCGTCAGGATCGCGAATGCGGTCAGCGCCCAGCAGACCGCCAGGCCCGTGCTCAGGCTCCAGGCCAGCATCTCGCAGAGATGGCCCAGATAAACTGGATGGCGCACGTGGGCGCGAATGCCCATTGTCACCAAGTGCTGCTCGCGGTGGCCGGGTTGAATCTCAGGCAGTCCGCCGAGTTGAGTCAGAGTGAACCTGCTGTGAGAGAGCCTATAGAGAACCAGGCCGGCGCAGAATAGAATGCCGGCCGGAATCCATGTCCATTTATTTTCGTAGAGCAGGAGGGTGCGCCACGGAGCGGTGATCGCGGCAACGAGCGCCCACATCCCGATCCAGACTGGCAGGAGAATCCGGTACGGTGACCGCCGACGTGAACGCCAAAACTCTGCTCGCGGATGAATCAGCAGCCAGAACACCGGGGCCGTCGAGTAGATGACGCACGCGATCCACCCGACGGTTCGGAGCTGCGTCAGCATGAGTCGATTCTACCTGCCGTGCGCGCGCGCCATGCACGTCTTGTCGTTCTATGGCACATTATTTGTGGCACATCAGAAGATCACATCAGACGATCCAATGCCTGCACCTGACGACTCCAGAGCCGGACGCATCGCTTTCACGCATCCGGATTTCGTGCTGTTTCAGATTGCGCGCTTCCTTATCGTGGCCGCCTTCGAGATGCAAGCCGTCGCCGTGGGCTGGCAGGTTTACGACATCACCAAGCGCGCTCTCGACCTTGGTCTGGTGGGTCTGGCGCAGTTTCTTCCGGGCATTCTGCTGTTTCTGGTTTCTGGACATACGTCCGATCGCTTCGAGCGGCGCAAGGTGCTGGGTGCGTGCTATGCGGGATATGCGCTCTGCTCGGGGCTTTTACTATTTCTTGCGGAGCGTGGCACGCATTCGGTGCGGCCGATCTATGCTGTGCTGATTCTGCTCGGAGTGGTGCGATCCTTCAACGGAACAGCCAGCCGCTCGATTCTGCCGCAATTGGTCCCTGAAGAACATTTCGCCAACGCTGTGGCTTGGAACGCAACCACCTTTCAGGCCGCCACGATTCTGGGGCCATCGCTCGGTGGAATTCTATATCAGCTCTTCCACGGACCGACCGCGGTTTACGCGGGCGCGATGCTGACCGCAGTGGGCGCGCTGCTTTCCATGTTTCGTATCAAGACGCGGCCGCAAGCGCGGCGACGCGAACCTATGACCGCGAAGACGATTCTCGCCGGACTACACTTCATTTGGCGCGAGAAGTTGGTTCTGGGCGCGATTTCTTTGGACCTCTTCGCAGTCCTGCTGGGCGGCGCCGTCGCGCTGCTTCCAGTGTATGCGCGCGAGATCCTTCACACCGGACCTTGGGGACTCGGCCTGTTGCGGACGGCGCCGGGGGTGGGCGCGGCCCTGATGGCCGTGGTTCTGGCGCATCGTCCGCTGCGCGGACGCGCGGGGCCGACGCTGCTGTGGTCGGTGGCGGGCTTTGGAATCTGCACCATTATTTTTGGCATTTCACGCAGCCTCATGCTCTCGCTGATTGCGCTGATCCTCCTCGGTGCCGCCGACATGGTCAGCGTGATCATTCGCGCCACGCTGGTACAGTTACGCACTCCCGATGAAATGCGGGGACGCGTGATGGCCGTGGACATGGTTTTTATCGGGACGTCCAATGAACTTGGGCAGTTCGAGTCCGGGCTGACGGCGCAGTGGTTTGGTGCCGTCCCGGCCGTTTTGCTGGGAGGAGTGGGAACGCTTGTAGTAATTGCTCTGTGGGCCTGGAAGTTTCCTGAGCTGCGCCACGCAGGGGAGTTCAGCGCGATGAAGAGCGTGACAGAAGAAACTGCGGAGGCAGCGGAGAGGATTCACTAGAATGGCCGATCCCGGCGACGAAACTCCCCGCTTATTTGCCACGAAGTACAGTCTTGGCGGCGCCCATGTTTTCGTAGCGATCGTAGACCCGCACGACCACTACATGCTCGGAGGATGCCGCGCCATCTTTCGCGCCCTCAGGCGTGATCTTGAAGTCGTAGTTCTCGGTTTTCGTGTCGGAGAGCTGGCCGACTGGCTCCACGTACTTCCACTCGCCAGCGTCCACCGAATACTCCGCGCGCTTGATGGCAGAAAAACCGTCGGCCGCCCGAAACGTCACATGAATTTGCGAGCCCTCGATGGAGGCTGTCAGATTCTCGATGCGCGGAGGAGTCGTATCCACTTCAAAGCGGCGGCTTTCTTTTGAAGCCGTCAAACCTTCGCCGGGCGAGTGCGAGGGCGCGTCGGAAGCGACCACTCTAACCTTGTAGCCGCCATCCGGCAGCAGGCTGGCGTCGAAGGAATATGCCTTGTCCGTCAAGTTGTCTTTGAGCAGCAGCCAGCGCGTCTCGCCATCGCCGCGGTAGTAGAGGGAATAGACGAGTTGGTCGTCGTTCTCATCGTGCGCGCTCCACTTCACTCCAATGGAATCACGATCGCGCGAACTCGGCGTCGGGGAGTCGAAATGCGATCCCGATCCGCCGAAAGAAGACCCGCCGGAATCGGATCCCCCACCCGGCATCTTCGGTATCGGCTGATACTTCACGCCAGCCTGCACGGTCACGTCGTCGATCTCTGGAGCGGCGTTCTTGGGCAGGTAATTCAGCGCCACACTGTCCACGCCGGGCGCGGCTGTTCCCGCGTGCAGCACCGCTTTCCACTGCGCGTAGCGCGCCGCCGGAACCCCGGTTTCGCCGCTCTTGACCAGGTCGATCTTCTTCCACGGACTCCAGTTGCGGTCGGGATTGTCGACGTTGCCGCTGCGCGCGTAAAGATCCACGTTGCCGGCGCTGCGAAAGTCCGCCCGTCCCCAGCGCGAAAAAAGCTTGGCGTCAAACACGTCACTCTCGTAGGTGCCCTCGGCTTCAAGGCCTGGTCCCAGCAAAAATACTTTTCCCAGATTGCTGGTCGCGGCATACAACCCACCGCCGGGAGCCTTGGCAAACGCGGTGACTTGCGAAGCCGGAGCTTTCAGCAGATCGGAAAAATCATCCAGCCCGTTGATGGCGAAAATGTGGCCGCGATTCCCCGTGCCGGCCAGCAGCCGTCCCTGCGAATCGAACGCCAGCGCATAGACAATATCTTCGCGAGATGTCCACACTCTTGTGGGAGAACCATCCACCGCAATGCGGTATACATCCGACCCGCCGCTGGCCCCGCCGCCCGGGAATGGAAACGGACCCGCCATCGGCGGCGAGTTGGGCGCGGGCGTGATGGTGATTCCCGGAGCTTGTGGCGCCGTGCCCGCAGTGGGCGCGCTGGAGCCTGCACCTAACAGAGTTGTGCTGATGCCGGGGGAACCGAGCCCGCCTCCACTGCGTTTCTCACCAACGCCAGCCGCGTAAATGTTCCCCGCGCGATCCAGCGCCAGGGCCGTGATTTCTTTCTTGGGCGCGCTGTAAAGCACGAATCCCTCGCCGGCGGAAGAAATGCGATAGATCAGGCCGCTGCCATCGGAACCCGCAATCAGATTCTCCTGCGCGTCGAAAGCCAGGACTCGAATGTGGGTTTCGTCGCTTTTGAAGAAAACCGAGTGCTCACCCTTGGGCGTGACCCGATAAATCTCTCCATGGTCGCCGGTGGCGATATACACGTTGCCCGCCTTGTCCAGCGCCAGGTCCCAGATATATTTCGTGCCCGGCTCGAAATAGATGGACGAACTCCATGACGGATCGGCAGCCGGTTTCGCCGCATCGTCTTTCTTGTCTCTGTCCCTGTCGGAAGCCGTTGCCGGCGGCGGGTCTGCTTTTGCCGGCTGCGCTTTGCCTCCGGCTTTATGTTCGAGCTTGTAGACCTTGCCGTCAGGAGCGGTGGCCGCGTAGATCGCGCCTCCGGGGCCGGTGTGCAGCGCTTGTACCTGGAGTTCCTTGGGCTCGAAGATGATCGTCGCCTTGCCATCGGGCGTGATTCGGTACACGCGGGCAGGCGCGCCCGCCGCCACATACACGTTGCCGGCATCGTCGGCTGCGATTGCCCAGATATAGGTGGAAGGCGTGGCATACAAGCTCTTGAACGTTGGCGCCAGTTCCAGGCCGCCCACACTGCGAATCGCCACCCCGGTAGCGGTCCCCTTCGTGAGTTCCTCGAACTTAGACTGTTCCCAGGTGCGTGTGCCTTCGGCGGACGCTGTAGAAACCAGGCTGGAGGGGGTGAAGCTTACGAGAAGGGAACCGGCAAGAAGGAAGAAGAAAACCTTTCGCGCACTCTGCAATTTCATACCTCGAAGCATCGGTGTCGGCAGAATATTCAGGTTATCACGGCGGGCTGATGTGAGGCTGAAGACCGACGCCCAGCGGGCCCGCACGCAGCCTGATTCTCCAGTGCTATGGGAAGAATGGTATCGTAGGATTTCATGCATTCCTCGCGTCAGGATCTGCTGCGCCTGCTCGCCCACAAGTCTTTCCGGCTGGGCGAGTTCAAGCTCTCTTCCGGCGGCACCAGCGACTACTACATCGACTGCCGCACCACGACTCTCGATGCCAAGGGCTCGCGGCTGACGGGCGAAGTATTTTCCGACGAAATCCGGCAGCGGGGATGGAAGCCGCAAGCCATCGGCGGCCTCACCATGGGAGCCGATCCCATCGTGGTGGCGGTTGCGGTGGTGAGCGGCGAACTGCACGGCTTTCTGGTGCGCAAAGCCGAAAAACGGCACGGGACGGGACAGCGCATCGAAGGCTTTCGTGAAAAGGGATCCCGCGTGGTGATCGTGGACGATGTCTGCACCACCGGCGCTTCCACGGTGCAGGCGATCGAAGCGGCACGCGAATTCGGATTTGAAATCGTAGGCGTGATGTGCCTGGTGGAGCGCGAAGAAGCGAAAGGGCGTCCCAGCGTGGAAAAAGCTGCGGCACCAGCGCCGTTCGTCTCCATCTTTACTGCCAGCGATGTCCGCGCCGAACACATTCTGCAGAACGATGAGACTGGGCCGGTGATCTTTGCCGTCGCGGCGAGTTGTGAAATCTGCGGGCGGCCGGCAGTGACGAACGTCCCGAGAAACAGATGCGCGGTGCATAGGAGCTAGACGAGCTAACGACCAACGACCGAACATGATTCAAACTCTCGAATGGACTGACCACGGCGTACGCTTCATCGACCAGACGAAGCTGCCTACGGAAGAAACCTACGTCGTCTGCAAGACGCACGAGCAGGTGGCCGACGTGATCCGCACCATGGTGGTGCGCGGAGCGCCTGCCATCGGCGTGGCCGCGGCCATGGGCATTGCACTCGGCGTGAAGAACTCCAAAGCCGAGACCGCTGGCGAGCTCAAGCGCGAACTTGACCAGATCTGCGACAACATGGGGAAGACCCGGCCGACGGCGGTCAATCTTTTCTGGGCGATCCGCCGCATGCAGGAAAAGTTCGAGCGCGTGCGCATCCGTCCCATCGCGCAAATCAAGCAAGACCTGGTCGAAGAATCGCAACGCATGCACGCCGAAGACATCGCCGCCAACCAGGCCATGGGACGCTACGGCGCCACCCTGATGCCCAGCGAGGGTGGAGTTCTCACGCACTGCAATGCCGGTGCGCTGGCCACCGCCGGGTACGGCACCGCGCTGGGCGTGATTCGCGCGGCGGTCGAGCAAGGCAAGAAGATTCACGTCTATGCCGACGAAACCCGTCCCTTCCTGCAAGGCTCGCGTCTTACCGCCTGGGAGTTGATGAAAGATGGCATCCCCACGACTGTCATCTCCGACAACATGGCGGGCGCAATGATGAAGCAGGGCAAGATCGCAGCAATCGTGGTGGGAGCCGACCGCATCGCAGCCAACGGTGACGTCGCGAACAAAATTGGAACGTACACCGTTGCAGTTCTCGCCAAAGAAAACAGCATCCCGTTCTACGTGGCCGCGCCGCTCTCGACCATCGACTTCGCATGCCCCGACGGCAGCAAAATTCCCATCGAGCAGCGCAACGTCAAAGAAGTCACGCACATCGCCGGGAAGCAGATGACCCCCGACGGCGTGTCTATTGAGAATCCCGCGTTTGATGTAACTCCGGCCAAGTATGTAACTGCGATCGTCACCGAGCGCGGCATCGCTCGCGCGCCTTATGAAGAATCCCTGCAAATGTTGGCGGCCGCCGAAGCAAAGGTCTAGATCAGGGAACGTTATGTCTTCCGACTGGAGTCGGATACGGCTCCCGCGTGGGATTGTGCATCAAAATGTGACGTATGGTCCAAGTGTGCCATATGGAGCGAGGTCCGAATGTGAGAGGATGGCGGCGTCTACTGTTTCCGCCGCCAGCGCTTGGGGGCGGGGCAGGATGGTGCTTAACGGGGGCGGAGTGCATCTAACGGAGCAGGTGGCGGAGCAGGTAGCGGAACAAGAGGCGCTGCTCCGGGTTCAGGGATTGAAGAAGGTTTTCCGGTCCGGTGAATCGGACCTGGTGCTCTTTGAAAACTTATCGTTTGAGGTGAAGCGCGGCGAGATGCTGGGCATCGTCGGCGAGTCGGGAGCGGGAAAGAGTACCTTGTTACACATACTCAGCGCTCTTGATCAGGCTTCCGCGGGTGACGTATACTGCGCGCAATTGAAGCTGAATTCGTTATCAGCGGATCAAGCGGCGGAGTTTCGCAATCGCGAGGCGGGCTTCGTCTGGCAGTTTCATTATCTGCTGCCGGAATTCACGGCGGCGGAAAACGTGGCCATGCCGCTGCTGGTGCGCGGACGCACCTGGGCAGAGGCGGCGCCGGAAGCTTCACGCTGGCTGCGTGAGGTGGGGTTAGAGCAACGAGCGCATCATCGCTCAGGAGAGCTTTCGGGCGGCGAACAACAGCGGGTCGCTCTGGCGCGGGCTCTCATTACCGGCCCAAAACTGTTGTTGGCGGATGAGCCTACCGGGGACCTTGACGGGCATACGGCGGAAGCGGTTTTCGAATTGATCGCGCGCTTACATCGCGAACACCAGCTCACCTCTCTTATCGCAACACATAACTTGTCGTTCGCGCGGCGCTGCCACAGGGTTTTGCGGCTGGAGCGGGGGCGCGTGGAAGAAATCAGGCCGGAGTCGTTGCCGGCCTAGAGGGAGACGCAAGGCGGCGAACGGGAGATTAGAAAGAGCAAGATTAGTAAGACAATGTGCAAGAAACTTGGGTTATCGGCGGGCGGAGGGGATTTGAACAGGTTCCTTCAGTAACATTATAAAAACGTTTGAGTACTTGGGTTCGGTGGCTGTTTGATTGCATAATGAGGATAGCAAGGCTGTTCTCGGCTATCCAGGAGTTCGGGGGGCAGGTCGAGCGGATTCAAGTTCTTCTCGGCCGGAGAGTTCAGGGGGAAGGGCATTATGTTTGAACGTTATACGGAGAAAGCCAGGCGCGTAATTTTCTTTGCGCGCTATGAAGCAAGCCAGTTCGGGTCTCCTTATATTGAGACCGAGCACCTGCTGCTGGGGCTCCTGCGTGAAGATAAGGCCCTGACCAATCGATTCCTGCGCTCGCACGCCTCGGTTGAATCCATCCGCAAGCAGATTGAGGGTCACACCACGATTCGGGAGAAAGTCTCGACCTCGGTCGATCTTCCGCTGAGCAATGAGTGCAAGCGCGTGCTGGCTTACGCGGCGGAAGAAGCGGAGCGGCTCTCACATCGCCACATTGGGACCGAACACTTGCTTTTGGGTTTACTGCGAGAAGAAAAGTGCTTTGCCGCGGAGATTCTGCACGAGCGCGGCCTGCGCCTGGCGACCATCCGCGAAGAATTGGCCCGCACCAGCCAGGAAAAAGCGCAGCCGCAACGCCAGCGTGAGTCATCTCTGCTGAGCGAATTCTCCCGCGACCTTACCCAGGCGGCGATGGACAGCCAACTCGATCCTCTGGTCGGCCGCGACGGTGAACTGGAGCGTGTGGTCCAGATTTTGTGCCGCCGTACCAAGAACAATCCCGTGCTGATCGGTGAGCCAGGCGTGGGCAAGACTGCCATCGTCGAAGGCTTGGCTCAGCGTATTGCCGATGGCGAAGTCCCCTCGTTCCTGGCAGACAAGAGAATTCTCGCGCTCGATCTCTCGTTGATCGTCGCCGGAACCAAATATCGCGGACAATTTGAAGAGCGGCTGAAGACCATCATGAAAGAGCTGATGGAGTCACAGAATTCCATCATCTTTATCGACGAACTGCATACGCTGGTAGGCGCGGGATCGGCCGAGGGGTCGCTCGATGCGGCCAACATTCTGAAACCCGCATTGTCGCGCGGCGAGATTCAGTGCATCGGCGCCACCACTCCGGGCGAGTACCGCAAGTCGATTGAGAAAGACCGTTCGCTCGAACGGCGCTTCCAGGCGGTCAAGGTTCCGCCGCCGAACGAGACGGATGCGATCAAGATTTTGTTCGGCATCAAGGACCGTTACGAAAAATTCCACGCCGTTACCTACACGGACGACGCCATCAACTTCGCGGTCTCGCACTCGAACCGCTATATTCCGGACCGTTTTCTTCCCGATAAGGCAATTGATCTGGTGGATGAAGCCGGAGCACGCGTAAAACTGCGCCAGACTTCGCAGCCCGATGAAATCACCGAAGTCCAGAAACGGATCAAGTTCATCGTGCACCGTATGGAGAACGCCATCGCGAACCACGAGTTCGAGAAGGCGCGTTTCTACTCCGACGAAGAACGCAAGGAGCGCGAGAACCTCCGCGCCCTGCGTGAGAAATATCATCTCGATGAATCGTCAACGGGAGTCGTAGGCCGCGAGGACATCGAAGATGTAGTCTCGCGCTGGACCGGCGTTCCCATCACTTCGATCAAGGAAGAAGAAACGCAGAAGCTGCTGCGCATCGAAGAAGAACTGCACAAGCGAATCATCTCGCAGGATAAATCGATCAGCGCGCTAGCGCGGGCGATCCGGCGTTCGCGTGCTGGACTGAAGAGCCCGAACCGTCCGATCGGATCGTTCCTCTTCCTCGGACCAACCGGTGTTGGCAAGACCGAAGTCGCGCGCACTCTGGCCCAGTTCATGTTCGGAACCGAAAAAGCTTTGGTCCGCTTCGACATGTCCGAGTTCATGGAGAAGCACTCGGTCTCGAAGCTGATCGGCTCGCCTCCGGGCTACGTCGGCTATGAAGAGGGCGGCCAGCTTACCGAGCGCGTGAAGCGTGCTCCGTATTCGGTAGTTCTGCTCGACGAAATCGAGAAGGCGCATCCCGATGTGTTCAACATCCTGCTGCAGGTGTTTGAAGATGGCCAGCTTACCGACGGCCTCGGCAACACGGTCGACTTCAAGAACACGATCCTCATCATGACGTCGAACATCGGCGCGCGCCACCTGCAGAAGCGCGAGGGCTTTGGCTTTCAGTCGACCAAGGACGAAATGGTTTCGACCAAGGTCGAGGAGTTGGTGAAGGGCGAGGTCAAACGCACCTTCAATCCAGAATTCCTCAACCGGTTGGACGAAATAATCCTGTTCCTGGCGCTGAGCGAAGCCGACCTCATCCAGATTCTGGAACTCATGGTCACGCAGCTCAACACCAACCTGGCGCAGAAGGCGATTACGGTAACAGTCGCGGATGAGGCGAAGCGGTGGATCCTCAACCAAACGCTCACCGATCGCACCTACGGAGCGCGGCCGCTGCGGCGTGCGTTGCAGAAATACATTGAAGACCCGCTGTCGGAAGCGCTGATTCAGGGCACGATCACCACGCGCCCCGCATTCATCGAGGTCTTCCTTGAAGACAACAAGCTGTTCTACCGTCCGGTGGACGCCGAGAAGAGTGCCGAGGGCGTGCTGCTCTACGAGAACAGCTAGCTCTCAGCCATCGGTAATCAGCCGTCAGCGCGAGCTGGCGGCTTTTCTCTTGTGGGTAGCCGTTTTTCCCGCCATCTTTTTTCCGGCCATGCTGGCGAGGGCACGACCATACTCGCGGATCGTTTCGGGCCGCGATCGCATATAGATGAACTGCCCTTCACGGCGTGTCGTGATCAGGTCTGCATCCGCCAAAATCTTAAGATGATGCGAAATGGTGCCCGGCGTCAGCCCACACTTCTCAACCACCTGTCCGCAGAACATCTCCTTATCGGACGAGAGACCCCCGAAGATCCGCAGCCGCGTGGGATCGCTTAACGCCTTGGAAACTCTGGCTAACTCCTTTTGATCCATATGTCCATCCCAGTGTAGCCCAAGCGCCGCAAAGATACTGCACCCTCTACACTTTGATATTCATCAAAACATTGAAATACGTCAAGCACTGCGCCCGCCGAAAGGTTGGCCGCAGATTATGGTTGGAGGGAATCGCAATGAAGAGAAGGTTTGAAGGAAAGACAGTGGTAATTACGGGCGGCAACAGCGGCATCGGGCTCGCTACTGCCAAGCTGTTCAAGGATGAGGGAGCGAACGTCGCCATATCCGGGCGGGACCAGAAAACGCTGGATGAAGCCGTCCAAATCATCGGGAAGGGTACGCTGGCCGTGAAAGCCGACGTCTCCAAGCTGGCCGATATTGACCGGTTGTTTGCCGAGGTCGCCGCCAAGTTCGGCAAGATTGACGCACTGTTCGCCAACGCGGGCATCGCCAAGTTTTCTCCCGCAACCGACAGCAGCGAACAGCTGTTCGACGAGACCTTCGACATCAACGTAAAGGGGCTGTACTTCACGTTGCAGAAGGCCATCCCGTACCTAAACGACAACGCGGGGATTGTTCTAAATTCGTCCGTGGTCAATTCGCAGGGTACGCCGGGGGCAAGCGTCTATGCGGCCACCAAGGCGGCGGTGCGTTCTCTGGCGCGCACATTCGCGGCTGAGTTGGTAGATCGGGGCATTCGCGTAAACGTGGTCAGCCCGGGGCCAATTAAGACTCCTATTTTCGGAAAGACAGGTCTGCCGCAGGCAGCTATCGACGACTTCGCGAGCCAAATCAAAACCAGGGTCCCGATGAAACGGTTCGGTACGCCCGAGGAGGTGGGGGAAGCCACTCTCTTCCTGGCGAGCCCTCAGGCATCCTACATTACTGGGGTGGACCTCAACGTGGATGGTGGACTGGGCCAGATCTGATTCGCATTGATGAACTCAATATGGCCTGCGAAGCCGGAACATCTCAGCCGTCAGCCCTGCGGGCTGACGGCTTTTTCACGAAAGCACGCCTTATAATAATAAGGGGATTAATCATGAAGAAGATCAACCTCGCCGACAAGTTCGCCAAAATTTCCGAATACTGGAAGCCCTACATCGCCGCCGAACTGAACGGCCAGCATGTGAAGCTCGACAAGCTCAAGGGCGAGTTCGTATTCCATCATCACGAGAACGAAGACGAGATGTTCCTGGTGGTGAAAGGCCGTTTCCGCATGGAATTCCTCGACCACAATGAGTGGATCGAAGAAGGCGAGTTCATCGTCGTGCCCCGCGGTGTGGAGCACAAGCCCGTCGCGGACGAAGAATGCTGGCTGCTGCTATTCGAGCCCGCCTCGACCCTCAACACCGGCAACGTAGTCAACGAGCGCACCGTGGTTGAGCTGGAGCGAGTTTAACGATGGACCTTACTGTCTACTCCGCAGCCTGGTGTCCCGACTGCCGCGAGGCCAAGCGCTTTCTGGCCAAGCACAATATTCCCTACAAAGATGTCGACATCGAAACCACGCCCGGCGCGGTGGATGAGGTCGTCAAGCACACCGGCAAGCGCGCCATCCCGCAATTCGTGATCGACGGCGAATGGGTGCAGCCCTACGTGCAGGGCAAGGGCTTTCGCTACGACGAGATGGCCAGGCGCCTGGGCATCGCTAAGCCCTAGCCTGCTCCACCCACACGGACACCTCCTTAAGGCACCGTTCGGTATCCCCTGTACATCATCTTCCGTACCGTGGAAAACCCTTGCCGGACAAGGGAAGATGACCCCTCATGTTCGAACCGGAGATTCCGCAGGAACGGATCGAAGTCAGCGACACCTGGCAGCAGATGATCCAGGCCGTTCTGGCCGTGGTGGTGTTGGCCGGCGCGGTGTCCATGTTCCACTACTACGCGCCAGTCGCGGCGCAGGCGGTGCAACCGGATGAACTGCACAAGCAGGTGCAGCAGCTAACGCAGCAGGTCGCTCAACTCGAGCGCGAGCAGGCGATGCCGGCGCTGGTACTGAACCGCTACCGGAATTCCATCGGCTACATTTACGGGATATACCAGGTCGGGTTCGCCAACCAGCCCGTGGCGATTCGCTCGCGCGTATCCGGCACCGGATTTCTGGTCGGCGACAGCCTTCTCGCCACCAACCGGCATGTGGCCGAGCCCTGGTATGGAGATAGCGAAGCGGAAGCTCTGATCCGTCGTGGCGCGACTCCGATGCTGGAGAGTCTCGTGGTCTTCTTCCCCGGTTCGCCCGAGCCGGTGAGCTTGACGCCCGGCACGGTTTCGTCCACCAGCGATCTGGCCGTGCTGCGTATCGCGGACAAAGATGCGGTGCGCGGAATTGCCGTGCTGCCGCTGGCCAAAGGCGTCGCTTCGCCAGGGGAATTAGTGACGGTAATCGGTTATCCCATGGGCATTGCCGGGATGGTGGCCAAGTCTCCCAGCGGAATCTACCAGCGGCTGGCCTACCGGCACAACGACATTACAGCGGCCAGCGAACTGGCGGCGCTTTCGCTGATTCGGCCTTCGACAACTTGCGGGCATCTGGGCGATGTGGTCGGCGACAAGCTCATCTACGACGCGCCCACAGCGCATGGCGGCAGCGGCGGCCCCGTATTCAACTCAAACGCCGAAGTGATCGGAGTGAACTCTGCCTACATTGACGGCTTCTCCGGCGGCACGTTAGGAGTTTCAGTGGAAGCGTTGCGTCCGCTGATCGAAGCCGCTCAAAGCAGGCCCTGATTTCCCGCTTGCGTCAAGTCTGTGATTCTCTGCTCTGACTTCCAACCCCGTAAGAACCTAAGACATCACTCAGGGTTATGATGCCCTCAAGCTTATGTACGTTCGCGCGGCTGACTACGGGCAAGAGTTCGAGCCCGCTCTCACCCATGCGATGGAGCGCCAAATCGAGTGGCTGGTCGGCGTGCACGTGGGGGAAATTCCGCGCATCCACAAGCTCGCCGATGGGCTTGGAAGCGGCGCCCGCCGCCAGTTCTCGCTCGATGGTTGAGCGGCTTACCACCCCGGCCACACCGCGCTCATCGATCACCGGCCAGCCGCGAAGTTCACTGGAACGCACTTGCTCGAAGGCTTCCCCCACCGTCAGCTCAGCTTTTAGAACCTCAATCGCTGGG
>Ga0210403_10001908_pt1 | contig 19243 bp, 13 predicted proteins | sample IncBWC19MmetaG_FD_150863 | JGI IMG/M metagenome (GOLD analysis project Ga0210403, IMG submission 150863) | Forest soil microbial communities from Barre Woods Harvard Forest LTER site, Petersham, Massachusetts, United States - Inc-BW-C-19-M | ecosystem: Environmental > Terrestrial > Soil >... | reverse complement strand
CGGGCGTCTTCCCCTGCATAATGACTTAGAGTTCCCTTCCCCCAAATTGATGCGTTGCCCATGTCGCCCTGCTCAGTTGGCAGTGTCGTCCCGTGCCGGTTTTTGACCAGTGGCGTTTGTGAAAGGAGTTCCAGCAATGACTAAGACTTTTAGGTTTTCCTTGATGCGCACAGTGGTGTGTTCGGCGATGGTCCTGGCTTTGATCGGCGCCGCATTCGCGGCGCGGCTGCTTCAGCAGGAGCGCCAGCCCAAAGTGGCCAACATCGGCCCCGATTCAGGGCGGCTGATTCGTCAAAAGACGCCCCCCACATTGGCGCCCTTGCCTGCAATCACGGTCAACACGACGATCGATCTGGTGGCGGCCGCCCCCAATGCCTGCCGGAACAACCTGGCTGGAATGTGCAGCCTGCGGCAGGCCATTCTTGAAGCCAATGCCAGCGCGGGCGTCGACACCATCATGGTCCCGGCCGGAACTTATCAGCTTACCCTGGCCGACAGCGGCGGCCGTCCCGGCGCACGGCAAGGCGCGTTGAGCATTACAGATGGCGTAAACATCATCGGCGATGTGGATGCCAGCGGCAATCCGGCCACTATCATTCAGGCATGTGATGCGGCCCCATCGGTTACGGCGACCGCGTGCCCTGGCGCCAACGGAATCGCCAATAAGATTTTTTCCATCAATCCGCGCGGTGATAAGGCGTTCGACACGCACCTTACCAATCTTGAGATTCGCTTTGGCATGGACCTTGCTCGCTTTGCAGCGGGCGGATCGGGCGGCGGCATCGAGTGGGATGGAAGCAGCGCGTCAAACGCCGCAGCGGGAACGCTCACCCTGACCAACTGCAATATCCACGACAACGTCGTCACCGATGGCTGGGGTGGCGGCCTTGCGCTGCACAACTCCAACGCCTCCAGCGGCGCCCTGGTCACCATCACGAACAGCACGATTGCCAACAACGCCGCACACCGGGCGTCGCCGGATTCAGGGTCGGGAGGCGGAATCCTGCTGGACTCGAATACCATTATGCTCATGAGCAACTCGAAGGTGCTCAATAATTCAGCGCTGGACGCCGACTCGTCGGGGGCCGGCATCGCGATTCAGGCCCCGTCCGCAGGGCAACCGTCTCTCAACGATCAAATTCATGGCAGCACGATTTCCGGCAACCATGCCGCACTCGATGGCGGCGGAATCTTCACCAACGCGGGCCTGAACATCGACCAGGGAACGATCATCGGCAATAACACGGCCGGCCGCAATGGCGGTGGATTGTGGAGCAACACCCTTGGCCTTCCGGCGGCCCAGCAGGTGACGCTCTCGAAGGTGACCATCACCGGCAACACGGCTACCGGCGATGGCGGGGGCATCCACGTGGATAGCGCCACGGCGGCTTCCGGCAATCATCTCACGATCAGCTTCAGCCGGCTGGCAAACAATTCCGGGGCGACGGGCGCTAACCTCGGGAATGTTGGCGGCGCGATCACGGCAACCAACAACTGGTGGGGATCCAACGCACCCGCCGGCAGCATCAACGATCCGGCATCCACGGCCACCTTCGATCCATTCATTGTGCTGACTCATACTGCGAGCCCGAATCCGTTGGGCGTGAACCGGACTTCGACTCTCACGGCCAACATGGGTGCCGACAACCATGGCGTCAGTACGGCCTTGAACGGCAATCTCGACGTGTTCAGCGGCTTGCCTGTTACCTTCGGCAACCCCGTGATGGGGACCATCGGGCAGGCCCCAGGAGCGCTTCATGCGAGCGCGCCAGCCACAGCCACGTTTAAAGCCGGCCCCAGCGCCGGTACGGGAAGCGCTGCGGTCACGGTGGACCAGCAAACGGTGATCGTTCCCATTACTCTGGTCACGGCTACTCCGCCAGTGATCAGCAAGCTTTTTCTGCCTGACACAGTAACGGTCAATGGGACAACGTTATTGAGCTTTACCATTTCCAATCCCAATAGCGATCCGAATCCGAACGTGACGCTGACCGGGCTTCAGTTCACCGACAGCCTGCCCGCAGGAGTGGTGGTCGCCTCGCCCAATCAGCTTTCCAACGATTGTGGCGGCACGGTCACGGCCGATCCTGGTTCGGCTTCCATCAGCTTATCGGGGGGATCTCTGGGACCGGCGGTGCAATTGCGTCCGCAATTGAAGGGGGCCGTTGGCCGCCTACAACTGGTGGCTTCCGGATCATGCTTTATTTCCGTGGAAGTGCGGGCGACCACCACCGGGGTAAAGAGCAATATCACCGGACCTATTTCCGCCAACGAGAGCGGGGCCGGCGCGCCCAGCAACACTGCGACCCTGACCGTGATACCGGCGCCGGTGGCCGTGCCGCCCACGGTGTCGAAGGCCTTTGGGGATGCGCTGATTGCGGTGGGAGGAAGCACGTCGCTGACTTTCAATTTTGCCAACCCGAATTCGAGCACGACGTTGACGGACCTTTCGTTGAACGACCCGCTGCCCGCCGGTCTGGTTGTGGCCAATCCCAACGGCTTTGCCAGCACTTGCGACGGGGTCTTTAGCACCGTCTCGGGTAGCAGTACGATCGCCATGACGTCGGCGAGCCTGGGCCCAAATGCCAGTTGCTCATTGTCGGTCAATGTGACCTCCACCAGCGGAGGGAGCAAGGTCAACACCACCAATCCAGTGACTGCAATGTTTGATGACGGTACCGGTCACTTTCAGTCAATCACCGGCGGATCAGCTACAGCCAGCATAGTAGTTGTCCTGCCGCCCGTGATCGCCAAGGCATTTATCCCGGCGATCGTCGCGCCCAACGGCGTCTCGACGCTCAGCTTCACGATTGCGAATCCACCCAGCAACCCAGTGCCGGAAGCCGGAGTGGCCTTTAGCGATTCCCTGCCGGCCAATGTGTTCGTGGCTACGCCCAACGGCGCAACCGGCAACTGCAATGGCGGAACGCTGACCGCGGCGGCCGGCTCCAACAGCATCAGCCTGACGGGAGGGACCATCCCGGTTGGAGGGTTCTGTGTAGTGAGCGTAAACGTTACCAGCGCAGTGACCGGTAGCTACACCAACACCACCGGGCCGGTGAGCTCCACCAACGGAGGCACCGGGAACACCGCCACGGCAATCCTCACGGTCAAACGGGCAAGCCTCATCATTACGAAGACCCACGCCGGCAATTTCAACCGGCGTGCGACAGGCGTCTACACCATCACCGTAAGCGACGACCCGGGCGCCGGACCCACCATCGGCGCCGTGAACGTCACCGATATTCTGCCCGACGTGACCCACACACTTGTAGCAACGGACATCAGCGGCCCCGGCTGGATTTGCAACCTGGGCAGCCTGACCTGCACGCGCAGTGATGCGCTGGCGCCGGGCGCCAGTTATCCGCCAATCACTCTGACGGTAAACGTGCCGCAGAACATCACGGCCAACGTAATCAACACCGCAACCGTTTCAGGAGGCGGAGACCTGAACAGCCATACCGCCCAAGATCCGACGCATATTGACGGCCCAGAAAAGATCGATAAGGTACAACCAAATGGAAAGGGATAAAAGATAAAGAACCACCACGAACCAAGGCGTAGCGACGTAACTTGTTACGTCTAAAAGCGTCCCCGTGCAAAAGGGTACTGGGCTAATCCTGTGTTTAGCCCAGTGCCTGCAAAAGTCTTCGTTTCAAATTTGCGCCAGGAAAGTGTAAACTTGAAACGTTCAGCGGGCGTGAGGACGCGCCTTTTGCGTCTGGAAGCCCGCTGCCGGAATCCTGCGCCGTCTTAGGCAAAGGATCGCTTCTTGTTTGAGCGGGAGTAACTCAGTGGTAGAGTCACAGCTTCCCAAGCTGTTGGTCGCGGGTTCGATTCCCGTCTCCCGCTCCATTCATTTCTCAGCCCCTTTAGAACCTCTGACTAGAAAAACCGGGCCTCAATCCGCTCTTCCGCTCATCTCATTGAAATTCAAAGAAAAACGGCGATCACCGATCCGCTCTGGTAGCGCTACCGATGCGTATAGCCGCTTTCATCTTTCATCAGCAGGCTCCGGGGGCAGTCACCGCCCTTGGAGCATGGGCGAGTTGCCAACTGCGGGACAACTTGCTCGCCACGCCCGCTGCACAGGCACTTGCCGGGTCGTAGCGCCCGCCTGCCATTGATCCTAGGTGGAACGGTTCAAGCTGTTGGTCCCTGGGGACGCAGCCATTCCAATTTCGAGTGTGACGGCGGAATGACAATCGGTCAAGCCTTCGCTGTCGTTCGGCTGTCGTAGCGGCAGCAACGGGTTGAGGCGCATCCTCTTTCTGACCCCTACCGCCGTGGAAAGGCTGGCGACGCATTCCGTCGAGGCCACTCGACCGAACTGGAACCTCACGTTCTCCCAGGGTGACGGCCTAGACGCCGCTGCCATGGCCCTGCGTCACTCCGACTCAGTAGTAACCGATCAGCATTACGTGAAGGTGACCGGGCAGGAACGACGAACACAACGCGAAGGCCGCAAGCTGGCCACCGTGGGCAAGCGCAACAAAGCCGCCAGGGTCTTAGGATCGGGCCTGAAGAAAGATCGGGTGAACTGAAGGCGACCTCTGATACAGCCAGTGAAAATAAGACTGCGCGGTTATTTCTGTGATACAAACACAAACCAGACGACGCATATTAGCCCCCAAGCGAAAAACGTAATCGCTAGCCATCCCAAGGAGCAAAGCCATTTAAAAGGGAGCTTCCCTAGACCTGCAGTGCTGGAGTCTGCCTTGCTGAGATAACTGAGTATGATCCGCAATATATCTTTCGCGGCCTTCTCGGGTTGGCTATCCAATTCAGTCAAAATTGTCGAGATCGTTGACTCGAGACTCGGCTTCTCCGATATTTTTTTCTCGCGTCGCGCATTCTCGTAGAGACGGCTCATCTCAAGCAGGGTGGCTATCGTGGTAAGCACTGCCAGCATTAGCAGGACTGCCGCCAATTTGAGAATTAAGATGTTAGCAGCGCTCCCATCTTTGAGCATCGAGGCTATGATCGTTACTCCGAGTGCCGCAGCAGTCACCATGTGCCGAAGAGTCTCATGGTACATCTTTCGACTCTCTTCATCCGCTAGCCCCGATGCGGTGTTTTTTCCACTCCACCAGACCGAAAAGCAGTATATACCTGCAAGTATGGTCGCTACGGCAAAGAATAAAGACCATATGGGCCAACCGGGCAGGTAAGGCGAAGCGCATTTTGGAGCGGGCGGAACAGCTATATGTTCCGCCCAAGCCCAGCCCGTAACTTGATTGATCTCGACTTTGACAAAGCCGTTCGATTGTTTTCCACCATCGAGAATCTCAAGATCGTCTGTCGGTCCTACAGTGCGAATCTGACGATGGTGCGCGCAAGTCAATTGGGGTTGCGGTGGGCGAATAGCCCCGTCTGGGATACAGGGGTAAGGCCGGATATTGAGCTTGACTATCTTTGAGTGCCCAATCGTCTTGTTGTTTTCGGCCGCTGCGGCGTCTATCAAGAGAAAAGTGATTGCCATCAGACGAACAGCCAAGCGCGCCACATTCACTTTCCGTTCCTCCGTGCTTTGAATGAACTCCGTTTAGTGGTTGACTCGAGACAATGACACAGAGCCACGGCTAGAGAGGCGGTTCGCAGCGTTTCAACCGAGCCAAGGGGAAAGCGCGATTATACTCCAGCTCGGCAGTCGCGGGCCGCCGGCAAGACAAAGTTTGACCAAAGTTTGTGGTTCAAATCCGAAGAAGGAAAAGGGCAAACTGAAAAACGAACCAGCCTTTGCGCGGCACCCGCGGCTGAGTTCTTGATTGTGTACCGCAGGGAGCGCAGGCAAACCGACAAACAGTCCAAGTAGCTGAATTTAAACAGTTTATTCTCCCGTGAGCGGGAATGACTCGGTGGTGGAGTCACAGCTTCCCAAGCCGTTGGTCGCGGGTTCGATCTCCGTCTCCCGCTCCAATCAATCTCATCCACAGCGCGCGAAAGATTCGGCTGTCCTTCTGCGGATGTTGATTTTGCCGCTGACCGCACAGACAACCGCAGCAGTGCATCCCAGCCACTCTTCACACCTCACATCGTAGCGGTGCAGGTCCTTCGGACCTTTTACCGCGTCCAGATAGCCACAGACGGGCACAGTGCCTATCCTGGGACAGTCATTTGCGCTGTAAGTCATCGCCGCAGGAAGTAGATTCGATTGGTCCAGACCCATTTCCCGGTTTCATTTGCCAACTTGATCAATGCCCAAACCAGGCCGCCGATATCGGATGGCGCAATCGTCTTCTCGTCGACAAAAATCACACCGCCGTGGTCCCGCTGTTCTTCTGCCCAGGCTTTGAGTAGCGGCGGGATTGTCCTGCGGTCATAAGTAACCAGGGTCAAACCTTGCCTGGCGGCCTCTTGGAGGCATGCCGAGTCTTCACGTCCCAGGTAGTCGCCATTTTCCCATCCGGACAGATAATGCACTACCAGCGCCCGGTTGCGACGACCGAGCCCGTCCGCCACATCTGGAGAGATATGCTCGTCAAGAAGAAGTTTGAGCATTTCACTCTTTCACCGTTTTTCTGGAAACGAACACGGCGGTCTGAGGCAACATGCGCTTCAATGTCTTGATGTCCGTCAGGTCATTCTCGGCCATGGCCGCGCTGATCTCTTCTGGAAACGCCGCAGCGTAATGAACGGCTGCCTGGACTTTGGCTTCTGGCCACCTAAGGTGTCTGGCAACCGCCGACGTATCTTTCTTGTAGCTGCGGAGGAGCAGCATGACCTCCCATACGCCGAGCGTGCTTCCGTGGATGTGGGCTTGCCGCCCAGCGGGGGAGTCACGAAAGTCGATGAAGGCGAATTCCGACCGCCTCAGTCCTTCTTCCACGAGACGCGCACTCGCGTCACTAGGCGTCCATCCGTGGCGGCCCGCCATACGCTTGAGACGCCTTTCGCTGTCGGTGGATAGACGCATGCTGATCACGATCGATCGGGGCTTTCTCATATCTATCTCCACAGTGTAACTCTTGTAACTTTTGTAAGTATTGTAGCATTTGGCTCCTGAAACTGGCGGCGAACTTCGCCGCGGAATGAACCTGCCCTTCCGATGCAGAACGCATCGACCCGCCGATTCACCTGGCCGTAGAGACGGTGCTCCGTACCGTCTCTGGTTTCGCGCGTCCGAGCGCGAAACCAAGTGGGGTTCTGCGACCGTAACGAATTGCCTTGGCTTTCTGGATCACAGTACATCAGCCTATTGCATCAGCCTATTGCGATCGTTGGCAGGTCTTGGGTTGCTCCGGCAAAGGCTTTTGAGCGGGGGGCCCGCTCAAGAGACGGTGCGGAGCACCGTCTCTACGGTCGTGATTTTCGTTGACTAAATGGGTGGGCCCGCTGGGGCGCCTGAAGTGCTTCGCCTGGGTACATTCTTCTTCGGGTCATGCAGAAACAGTTCGATCTTCCGGTTGAGGTTTATGCTCGTTGCGGTATGTTCGGCCCGCACTTTGGCGTGTATCTGCTCCACGCCCGCCCAGGCATCGGTGATTACCTCCGGCGGCGCATTGTCGTCGGCTGCCAGTATCATCAGGCGGTCAGCTAGTTCGTTCTGGACTACACTGCGCAGCTCGCCGTTCCCGGCCTTACCTGGGCCCGGCGGAAACGCGTTCTGCACCAGGGCGCTGATGATCTCTGCGGCCGCCGGCGCCGAAGGCCCGAAGTGGTGGATGGAATTCAATCGTTCCAGGCGCTGCGCATCCAGCAGGCCGTCGAAGACGATTTCCGCGATGGAGCGGGCGCCATCATAAGGACTGAAAACGTATCCAGCAGAAGAGCGATAGGATTCCGGACTCAGACCCTGGTTTTCGTGTTGCACCAGGCTACGCCAGATCGCCGGGGATATTTCAAGCTCTTCCGGATTCAGGCTTTGCATTACCAGCCGCAGGGCCTCGCGCTGTCTGGCTGGGTCCCAGACTTCGAGCGGCTTTTGTCCGTCACCCGCCAGCGATGGTGGAATCTTTGCGCCGCCCACCACGTGGATGGCCGAAGCCAACGCATAGCGATGAAACAGATAGACCAGCGCAAAGCGCGCCGCCAGATTCGACGCCGGCTCGCCTTTTCGTAACATTTGCGAGCTGTAACTCTTGAGCAGCGCATCGCGCACCGGGAGCACCTGCTTGAGCCAGGTCACCGGGTCGGGGCCGTCATCGTAGGCATTCCAGCGCGGGTCTTCTTCGTTGCCCCAGAAGATGCCCTGGCGCAAGGCCTTTTGCACGATGGCTTCGAGGCGCGCCTGCTCCTGCGTGTCGTCTGTAGCGTTCCTTGCGCTGTAGCCCCATTCGATGGCAAAACGATCGTAGCTGCCGACGCCCTGCATGTAGGCATCATTCATATCGGCGGTGCCATCTCTGCGGATTGCGATGCGCGGCGCGAAATAGTCCATCACCGATCCGCGGTTGAAGGTGCTGGCGGCAAAATTGTGTTCCAGACCTAGCACGTGTCCCATTTCGTGGCAGGTCAACAGGGCAATGCGCTTCAGCATGACTTCTTCTTCCGTGAGACGGGGATCTGCGTCATCCAGCCCGGCGAAGACATCGAGCGCGGAATCGTCGTGGCCAGTTCCCTGCCGGAGCACATTCCAATAGTTGTTGACGGTGCGCACACGATGGGAATCGAGCTGCACCACGGCATGAAGAATCTCACCGGTGCGCGGATCATTCTGCTCCATGCCTACCGACCATCCACGGCCGTCACGGTTCGTCCATTGAATCGTGGGATAACGCATGTCCAGGGGATTCGCCCCCTCGGGAAGATCAAGGATGACCAGCGCATTGTGGAATCCGGCGTGCTCAAACGCCTGGTTCCACCATAAGGCTCCCTGGCGCGCCGCCGAACGAATGGGCTCGGGAATGGCCTGGTCGAGATAAAACGCAATCGGTTGGACCGGTTCACTGATGGCCGCCGCGGGGTCTTTCTTCTCCAGCCGCCAGCGCGCGATGTAGCGCCGGTTTAGAGGGTCCTTGTAGCTCTGGGAAAAATCCAGAAACCCCAGCCCGAAAAAGCCTACACGCGCATCGCCGGCGCGTGGCTGATATCCCGGGGGCGGCAAGGGAAGCAGAGAGATGTGCTCGTGTACGGTGAGCACTCCGCTTTCCGGGGCATTCATCTGCCGGCTACCGGCGTCACTGGTAAAGGTAAGCGTGTTCTCGATTTCGGTATTCCGCGGGAAGCCCAGAGTGTGGTCGATGTCGATGGTGCTGCGCTGTTCATCGAGCCGCCAGTTGGAACCTCCGCCTTCCACTTGGCGCACCATTCCATTGATCGCGCGGGAAGGCCGCCGTAGCTGGTCGAGCAGCCCGGTCACATCGCGCAGCACCAGCGGATTGGCATTTACGATCAGCGTGTCGTCTTTTTCCGATTCAATGGGCAAGGCCGCGATTACCGAAGTGGGAAAGCTGCGTTCCACCGAGTGTTTGAGTTCGGGGCTGCCATGTTCGGCGCGAAAGCCCGTGTTTTCGGCAATCACCAACACCTTGGGCCCGGAGCGCACCAGTCGGCACAGTTGCGACCGGCCGGTGGTGCTGCGGTCGGCAAACATCTGCATGGAGCCGACGCCGCTGCTGAGTCCGGTAAAGTAGATGAGCTCTTCCTTCATGCGCTGCGGCGAAAGCTCAAACAGCAGCGTGCCCTTCTTGGCGTCCCAATAGAAAGGTATGAATCCATCTTTGCGCTGGAGACCGGCAAGGCGGTTTCCCTCGGTCTGCGCCCCGGACACCACAGAAAGACACAGCACGATCAAAACAATGAGTTTGTTGAACATTGACCCCTCAGACCCGGCGTAAAGCGGCGATTCTAAATGATAGCGCGAGGTCGCGGCCAGGAGCCACAGCGTGACGTAGCCACAACCAAAAAGAATCCACCGCAAAGTACGCCAAGGACGCAAAGGAAGATCAAAAGATTGAACCGCAGAGGGCGCAGAGATCTCAGGGGGTACAAAGAAAACCAAAAGATTGGCAATCGGGTAATTTGTAATCCAGTAATTGGAAGCTGGTTCAGGCGAGGGCGCACTCTCGAGAGAACCCAACGGCCGGAGCGCCGGAGCGGAATGTGGAAAACCCCCGGTTGATAGGGAGATGAGCCATGGTTGCGGTGGAATTGAGCTGGCGATGAGTACGAATCCTTGTATTCCCGGCGATAATCGGGCCATGCGGTTCACATTCAAGCTTAGTGGAAGGAACGAGGGACCAACCATGCAATCAAAGACCATTCTAATCTACACCCTGCTCTGGCTCGTATCGGCGTATATGCAGGCCCAAGAGGGACCATCGCTCCATGGCGCCTTGGCCGAACAGGGCAAACCGGTTTCCGGCGCTATGGTCATCCTGGAGCATATGAAAGATGAGCGGTGCGCCAGGATATTCTCGAACAAAAACCCCTCCCGCGACGACCAGGAAGAGTTCTGGTCTTGCGAAGAAGAGATACCCCGGACCCAAACCGACAAGAATGGCCATTACTCTTATCCGCACCTTGTCCCGGGATGGTACAACATCCGGTTCTGGTGGTTGATGTCGGCACCGCTTCAAAGTAACTATTCTGTCGCGTGCCAGGGCACGGAATGGACCGTTATGTTCGTGCCGGGAAAGGAGCTTACGGGAAAATACGACGGCTCCGCCCAAGACATGCCTTTTGAGCTGAAGGCGGGCGACTCCAGGCAGATTGATTTCGACTATGGCGGGCAACTTACCGGCGGCACAAACTGCATAACTATGGGCGGGGCTGGATTTACGAATCCGAAATCCGCGAACCCTGAAGAGGCGCAGATTTCCATCCCCGGCGTAAAAGGCATTCTCTCGCTGGCGACCGGGTCTGCGCTGTGGCAGGCCGAGTTCATGCCTCAAAACCAGCAAGTCAAGCTGCGGACATCCGAACCTGAGGATGGTCTTCAGGTCGTCGCCTTCCTGCAAAAGGCGCCGTTTGCGGCCAATGCGGAAAGATGCCGGGACGCCCGATGGCCCAAGGACGAGAAGCGGCTGCGGGATTCCGAAGCGAAATTGGAGAGTCTACAACAGAGCAGCAGAGACGGGATGGCCTTGGTGGAGGCCATGGTGCGAGAGTCACAGGAGAGTAAGCTCTTCCTGAGAGAGGTCCATGCCTATTGGGGCAGAGGCAATCTTTGCGCAGAGGTCCAGCTATCGAAAGTGGATTCTGTACCGGGAAACCAGAAACTGTTTGACGAGGTGCTGGCCAGCGTAAAGTTCTTACCCGAGGTGCAGGATCCACCACGATAGCACTCAAACAAGATGACATCGTTTTCTTTTCTCTGCGCCCCCCCGCGTCCCTCCGCGTTCTCTGCGGTGAAGGATTTTAGCTGCGGCTACGTCGCGCCGTGCCTCTATGGTGAAGCCTTTGGTTTCTATTCCAGCTAGGTAGCCGGCCCGTGGCTGGCCTATAATCCCCTTATCCAGAGCCTTGAAAGGAACAACTATGGCCCGCACCGCCCTGATGAAGACCGCTGTCGCCGTGACTTTCTGCCTGGCGTCCCTGGCCGCTCGCGCCGATGTGCTGAAGATCGTGATCGACGACACCATTCATCCGCTGGTGAGCGAGCATATTCAACGCGCGATTCACGAAGCGGAGCAGACCCATGCTGAGGCCCTGCTGATCGAGCTGCGCACCCCCGGCGGGCTGATGGATTCCATGCGCGACATCGTACATGACATCCTCAAGTCACCGGTGCCGGTGATCGTCTACGTGACCCCGGCCGGCAGCCGGGCTGCTTCCGCCGGCTTTTACATACTGGAAGCCGCGGACGTCGCCGCCATGGCGCCCGGCACCAACACCGGCGCGGCCCATCCGGTGCTGGGTAGCGGTATGACCATGGATCCGGTCATGCGCGACAAGCTCGAAAATGACGCTGCCGCCCTGCTACGCTCCTACGCTTCGAAGCGCGGACACAATCAGGAAGTCGCCGAGACCGCTGTCCGGCAATCAAAAGCTTTCAGCGCCGATGAAGCTCTCGCCCAGCACCTGATCCACTACCTCGCTTCCAGTGAAAGCGACCTGCTGCGCCAGGTGGACGGCCAGACCGTGACCCGCTTCGATGGCACAAAGACCGTACTGCACCTGGCCGGCAAGCCAGTGCGGGATTTCCAGCTTACGCTCCGTGACCGCACCCTGTTGCACCTGACCGACCCCAATATGGTCGTCTTTCTGCTAATGCTTGGCGTGGTCGCCATCTTCGTGGAATTCAACCACCCCGGTGCAGTAGTTCCCGGGGTCGTCGGCTTTATATGTCTTCTGCTGGTGGCCTTTGCCTTTCAGGTCCTTCCCGTGCGTTACGGGGCGCTCATCATGATTCTCTCGGCCTTTGTGCTGTTCGTTCTGGAAGCCAAGTTCCAGCCGCACGGCGCGTTTGCCGTAGGCGGCATCGTGGTGCTGGCGATCGGCACCCTGCTGCTGGTGGATGGCCCCATTCCTGAAATGCGCGTGCGCTGGCAGACCTCCGCCGCGGTCAGCATTCCCCTGGGCCTGATTACGGTCTTTCTCATGACCATCGCCTTCAAGGCCCGCAGAATGAAAGTGACCACCGGACAGGAAGGCATGATCGGCAAGACCGGCGTGGTGCAGTCTCCGCTTACGCCCGCCGGCAAGGTCTACGTGAACGGCGAAATATGGGACGCCGTGGCCACCAGCGGCATGAACACCGGCCAGCGGGTGGTGGTTCGCCGCATCGAAAACATGGTGCTCTACGTCGATCCGGAAGCCCCGGCCGGCGCCGGCTCCTGAGTGCCAGGACCGTCACCTGTTCTTTACCTTCAGACAAATGTAGGATAACAACGTGACTTGGCTACAACCAAAAAGAGATTCACCGCAAAGTACGCCAAGGGCGCAAAGGAAGAACAAAAGACGGGACAGCAGGGGACGCAGGGAAAACAAAAGGATTGGAGATGCTGGCCACCCTAAAGTCTGAGCGAGAAACTAAGAAACTTATGGATAGTAATACGGCGTGACGTAGCGACAACCAAAACCTTTGAAACACAGAGGAACAGAGGAAGCAGAGGATTTTGGGGTTGTGAGGCGGGCGCAGAGATCGTCGCGAACCGCAAGGGTTTTGATGAATAGCAATACATGGAGGCATTGTGACACCTGTCGAAATTGCCATTAGCCTTGGCCTTGTCATTTTATTTTTTTACGTCCTGGGATCGATCAAGATCCTCAGAGAATACGAACGTGCCGTGATCTTCACCCTGGGCCGCCTCGACCGGCGGGGCCGGGGACCGGGCGTGATTTTTGTCTTCGGGCCGATGCAGTATATGGTGCGGATCGATCTGCGCCAGCGCGCCCTGGAAGTGCCTCCCCAGGACATCATCACCCGCGACAACGTGACGCTGAAAGTCAACGCCGTCATCTACTGGCGCGTGCTTGACGCTCCCCAGGCCGTAACCGAAGTTGAGAACTACTACTGGCAGACGCAGCAATTCGCCATGACCACTCTGCGTTCGGTGCTGGGCGAAGTCGAGTTGGACGAACTGCTGGCCCATCGCGACAAGCTCAACACCCGCATCCAGAGCATTCTCGACCAGCACACTTCACCCTATGGCGTGAAGGTGGCCAACGTGGAAGTCAAGCAGATCGACCTGCCGGAATCCATGCTGCGCGCCATGGCCAAGCAGGCGGAAGCCGAGCGCGAAAAGCGCGCCAAGATCATCCACGCGGAAGGCGAATTCGCGGCCTCCCAGCGCCTGACCGACGCTGCCCACGTGCTTTCCGCCGAACCTATCACTTTGCAACTGCGTTATCTGCAGACGCTGACGGAAATCGGCGTGGAAAAGAACACCACCATCGTCTTCCCGTTGCCGCTCGACATCATCTCGGCGCTCAACAACGCCCTGAATAAGATTGGCGGAACGAAGTAAAGGACACAAGAACATGCTGTTGAAATCTGATGCGGAACAAGAAAAAGATATGGGCCAGGACACCGAAATCACATTAGGAACGGGCAAGCTGCTGGGCATCTTCTTTGGCCTGGTCCTGGTCTGCGGGGCGTTCTTTACCCTCGGCTACATGCTCGGGCATAGCACGGCCTCCGCCGGCGCCGCCACTCAGATCATCGGTACGGCCGCTCCTTCCGGCAGTTCCGCGGGCAAGCCTTCAGCCGTCAACAGTAAGGTCCCGGAAACCACGATACAGAATTGCGCACCCGGCTCGGCCAACTGCACCCCGCCGGCCAACGGACCGGATTCAAGCTTCGTCAACGCAGTTTCCGGCAAGACGCCCAACACTCAGTTGACCCCAGACACCTCACAGCCGACAGCAGTCACAACCTCCACCACTTCACCACAGCCGGCAAGCACCAACCCCACAGGCACCGCCGGACCGTATATGGTGCAAGTAGCCGCAGTCTCCAAGCAGGAAGATGCAGAGCTACTGGTCAACGCTCTGCGGAAGAAACAATATCCGGTGTTCAGCTCTACGGTGGCCGGCGATGCCTTCTATCACGTACAGGTCGGCCCCTTCAACGACATCAAAGAAGCCGAAGCCATGCGCACAAGGCTGGCCGGGGATGGGTATAACGCGATTGTGAAGAAGTAAGCCCATCCCAATCCACCCACCCTACGTAGGGACGTAACTTGACTCCTCCAACACAAACACTAGTTTCGAATGATAATCCTGTTTGCACCTTGAAACTGAGCAGAAATGCACATGCGGACTCGCGGTTTTTAGGTTGATGGGATTTTCTGGGGCAGGCTGTGCAGCTACGGCCGCTCACCATCTCAATGACAGCTATAAATGCTGAAGATGCTGTGTTGCCGACTGGTGGCCCCGCCTGTTACAGTTTGCAGGAGCTTCTGTTCTTCCTTTAAACGATCTCTACTACAGATGAGGCGGTGATTCCATGATCAGAAAATTCTGTTCCCTTCTTGTTTGCCTTAATCTGGCTATGGGAACGACTTGGGCGCAAACCACGCAGAGCAATCAGCAGCAGCCCGCCAGCCCCGCCGCCCAGACATCTGCGTCCACACCCGCGTTGACGGGCTTTGGTCTCGAAGATGGCACACCGGTGAAGCTACGGCTGACCAGGAACCTGTCATCGGCCAACGAAAAGACAGGTGACAAGGTCGATTTCGAAGTGCTGGAAGAAGTAAAAGTTGACAATCTGGTGGTCATTCCCCGTGGAGGCATTGCCTGGGCCACCGTCACCGAGGCCCAAGCGAAGCGGCGCATGGGGCGGGGCGGCAAACTGAACGTCAACGTTGACAATGTCCGCCTTCAAGACGGTGAAAAAGCCGCGCTGCGCGCGGTCAAAGACACCAAGGGTGGCGGACATGTGGGCGCCATGACCGGCGCCATCGTGGCGACCAGCATCGTCTTCTTTCCTGCGGCCCCGCTGTTCCTCTTTATGCACGGCAAAGACATTGAGATTCCTAAAGGCACGGAAATCACCGCCTATATAGCAGGCAATACCCTGCTCGACAAGTCGAAGTTCATTCCAGCGGATAGCGCTGAAGCCAAGCCGGCTCCCAGGCCCTCCGACGCGGCCCAGACAACGGTGGTGGTAACCTCTTCACCTGCAGGCGCCGATGTCGAAGTCGACGGGAATTTCATTGGCAATACGCCGTCAACGATCACTCTGACGCTTGGCGATCACTCCCTTAAGATAGCCAAGAAAGACTACAAGACCTGGGAGCGCCAGCTCAAAGCAACCGGGGGAAATATCAGCATCAACGCCGAGTTGGAGGCCGCGAAGTAGGCATTGAAGGTGATGGGAGCCACGGTCTTCGCGTCCTACGTAACTTTGTTACGTCTCAATGGTGGATGTTTTTTTACACACCGTCAGCAGCACGATGCACTGGGCATTGTGCATCCGCGTGGGTATTTAATTCTGCGGGCCTTTAGACGTAACAAGTTACGACTACGCTGTGGTTCATCGCTGCGGTTACGGTCGGGGTTCTCTCTTAAGCGCGCCGTTGGGCGAGGGCCTGGTATTCCGCGTCCGCGCCTGGGGGTAGCAGGGCCCATATGGTGTAGATACCCAAGGCGGTGCCGAAAGGCACATTGAGAAGCGCAAAGAAACCTAGGATGACGCACAGGATGCGCGCCCAGCCTTCGCGCTGGGTTAGGCCCCATCCGGCGGCAATGCCAAGCACCGACTTCACCAGCAGGTAGCCGCCTACGAAAGTCATCAGCGGCGGAAGAAAATCCGGCGCTCCCATGCGCACCAAGTGAACAAAAAGCGTGTGGGAGAGGATCATCACCACCACTCCGGCGATCAGGTGGAAAATGGAGTAGGTAATCCAGAAGATACCGAGGAGTTGTACATGGCGGGCGAGCCGGTCGCGCTTGACTTCAGCGTAGCCTACAAGTTCCCTGCCGCACTTGCCGCACACCCTGTTTCCCGCCTGTAGTTCCGTGCCGCAGCCCTCGCAAAACATGCTGTTGCCCCTCCTGGAATGAAACACCATTATGACCGTAGCCGAAGGCTGGTGTCGAGATCCAATGAGGCACAAGTAACGTAGCGGCAACAAACAATAATCCACCGCAAAGTACGCGAAGGTCGCAAAGGAAGATCAAAAGACCGAACAGCGGAGGCCGCGGAGAAAACCAAAAGCTGGGGGGAAGTTACGCCTCCTGAAATATAATATGAAAAAAACAAGGCCATGGCGCATCTTTAGTAAGAGGAAATGGCATCTAATTTGAGTATTAATTCAGATTGAGAGGCTTCCCCCGAATGCGCTCAATACGCACTTTGCCAACCGTCCGGCTTTCCCGCTGGCTTTCGATTTCCGCTGCGATCAGCATTGTTCTGGCGCTCTTGAATGGGTGTGGCGGGCCGAAGGCCACCGACACCAACATGCAGCAACTGAAACCTACAGCCAGCTTTGCGTTTGTTTCGAACTCCGGCGCTGGCACGGTCTCGGTCTTTGCGGTTGACACCGCAGGCGGGCTTTTTGCCGTCGCCGGTTCGCCGGTTCCATCCGGCGGGGGCGCGGAGTTCATGGCCTTTGACTCCGTACATAAACTTCTGCTGGTGAGCAATCAGACCGCTAACAGCATTTCAGTATTGTCAGTGAATACGTCGACCGGCGCTCTGACCGCCGTCCCTGGATCGCCCTTTGCCACCGGAGCGCGGCCGACCGGCGTCGCTGTCGATTCCATGGGCAAGTTCGTCTTTGCCGGAAACCAGAATAGCAACAGTGTGTCAGTATTTATGATCAATGCCGCCGACGGCGCGCTTGCACCGGTGCCCGGATCGCCATTTACCGGCATTGCCAGTCCGTTCGGAGTGACGGTGAGCCCGTCGGGCGCCTTCTTGTTCGTCAATAACTTCACAGACGGCAACGGCACCGGCGCCAATACAGTCTCGTCGTTTAGCATCGGCGCCAATGGCGCTTTAACGCAGGTAGGGTCCACCCATGCGACCTCCAGTCCAGCGGGAATCACCGCGCCCATTGGCATCGCCACCGATGGCACATTCCTGTTCGTCGCCAATCACATGGCCGAGTCGGTCGTCCCATTCAACATCAACGCCACCAGCGGCGCGCTCACACCGGTATCAACGTTGCCCGCTCCGGTCAGCGCCTGCGCGGTTTCGTGTCACAATAATCCGCTGCGGCTGATGGTAGATCGCCAGGACAGATTCCTCTTTTGGACCAACGTGCAGGCAGGCACCGTGGTTTCCTTTAGCATCAACAACGGAGCGCTCGCCCTGGTTTCACAAGCGGCCACCGGACAGCATCCCTTTGGGCTGGCGCTTGATCCGGGAGGCAACTTCCTGTTCGTGGCCAACAAAGTGGATAACACCATCTCTGCCTACTCGGTGAATTCGAGTGACGGCACGATCTCCACGCTGAACGGTTCGCCCTTTTCAGGAGGCGGGCTCAACGCGCCCACCGATGTGGTGATTGTGGCCAAGCAGTGAGGAGAGCCACTTGGGGTTCGTTCACTTGTAGAAACTTGAGGTCCAGCTTCGCGAGACTTCAATATCCCGTCGGTCTCTCCCCCGCCACGCCAAAGCTCTTCTCCAGCGCCAAGCCGGCGCGGACCATCGTGCCTTCATCAAACAGCCGTCCGATCAGCGTCACGCCATGGGGCACGCGGCGGGGCGGTGAGAATCTTGGCAGAGGATTGGCCGGGTCGGGGGCCCAGTCGGAGCGCGCCTGTGATACTTCCACAAAGCCTGCACGCAGCGTGAGCGACGGGTGCCCGGTAAAGTTGCCGATGTCGAGCATCTCGTCGCGGAGCGAGGGCACGAGCAGCATATCGACCTGCGAGAAGACCCTTGCCATCTCCATGGCCACCTTGCGGCGGAAGCGATCGGCTTGGACGAAATCCACGGCGGAAATGAATCTCGCCTGGCGGAAGAGATTCGGCCAGGCATCCTGTACCTGGGCCTTCATCTCATCGACCTGGTGGTTGAGTGTGATTTCCTCAAAAGCGGCGGCGGCCTCGGCAAATAGAATTGCTTCCAGAGAGCTATAGGGCCAATCGGGGAGCGACACCTCGACCGCCGTCATGCCCAGCTTCTTGACGGTTTCCAGGGCGGCGCGGTCTACATCGGTGGCCGGCGCCTTTTTCATCCAGGCGGGGAAATAGCCGACCCGCAGGCCTTGCACGCCGGCATGGGCGTCATAATCAAGTTTGCTGGGCACGCTTGAAAGGTCACCTGGATCCGTTCCGGAAATTGCATGTAATACGAGCATCGCGTCTTCAACGTTGCGGGTCATGGGACCTAGCTTGTCGAGCGACCAACAGAGCGTCATGGCGCCGGTGCGCGGCACACGGCCAAAGGTTGGGCGCAGGCCGGTAATCCCGCAGCGCATGCTGGGGCTTACGATGCTGCCTCCGGTCTCGCTGCCAATCGAAAAGCCCACCAAGCCCGCGGCCGTGGCTGCGCCGGGGCCGGCGCTGGAACCTGATGAGCCTTCTTCCGGAAGCCATGGATTTACAGTCTGTCCGCCAAACCAGATATCGTTGAGCGCCAGAGCGCCCAGACTGAGCTTGGCCACCAGCACCGCACCGGCATCGTGAAGCCGTTTGACCACTGCGGCATCCGTGGCGGGCACACGGTTCCTGAAAGGCTCTGCGCCATAGGTTGTCGCAATGCCGGCGGTATCGAGAAGGTCTTTTCCACCCCAAGGAATGCCATGCAACGGCCCGCGATATTTTCCCGCGGCAATTTCCTGGTCGGCCTTCTTTGCCTGCGCCAGCGCCGTTTCGCGAGTGAGCGTGATCACGCAGCGCAGCTTTGCATTGAAGCGTTCCAGCCGGTCGAGATACAGGTGCGTGAGCCGCTCGGAGGTAATCT
>Ga0210403_10001903_pt1 | contig 19327 bp, 23 predicted proteins | sample IncBWC19MmetaG_FD_150863 | JGI IMG/M metagenome (GOLD analysis project Ga0210403, IMG submission 150863) | Forest soil microbial communities from Barre Woods Harvard Forest LTER site, Petersham, Massachusetts, United States - Inc-BW-C-19-M | ecosystem: Environmental > Terrestrial > Soil >... | reverse complement strand
TTTCAGACAGTGCTGCCGGGCGCCACCGCCACAGAATTTTGGGACATCGCCGGCTATGCGCCGCAGAAGTCCTCCGAGATCACCATGCGAGCCGAGGACCTTGTCGATGCGGCGTTGGCCGGCCTCGACGCTGGTGAGACGGTGACCATCCCTGGCCTTCACGAGGGCGAGGCATGGACCCGATGGGAGCAGGAGCGCCGCGACCTGTCCCCGAAATTCCGCAACCCGAAACCCGCCCCGCGATACCACGTGGCCTGACGGCTTCACCCACCGAACCGGGGCGTCCGCCCATTGAGGGCGGTTCCCTTCAACCCAAGGCAATCGAATGTTTTTCCGCAAACTCGGCGGCGCCCTTGCGCTCGCCCTAACAATGGTGACTCCAATGACCGCTTCCGCACAATCTAAAGGCAAAGTCCTCGTAGTGATGTCGAGCGCCAACGCGCTCGATCTGAAGGACGGCAAGATCTACAAGACCGGCTACTATCTGAACGAGTTCGTCGTCCCCTACCGCAAGCTGGTCGAGGCCGGCTACGAGCCGGTGATCGCCAATCCGAAAGGCGACCTGCCGGTGATGGACGTCAACTCCAACAACGCGATGTTCTTCGGCGGCGACGACGCCGCTCGGGCCGCGGCGCTGAAGTATGCCGAGGGCCTCGAGCAACTTAAGCATCCGAAGACTCTGGCTTCCGTGGTCGCGGAAGGCACCAGCGGATACGTGGGCCTGTTCATTCCCGGCGGTCACGCGCCGATGGTCGACCTGCTCAAGGACAAGAACCTCGGCAAGATCCTGACCAGCTTCCATGAGTCCGGCCGTCCGACCGGCATCATTTGCCATGGCCCGATCGTGCTCCTGTCGGCGCTTCCCGATCCGGACGCGTTCATCGCCTCGATGATCGCGGGCGACGGCAAGGCGAGCAGTCTGACGAAGGGCTGGCCCTACGCCGGCTACCGCGTGACCATCTTCTCGACGGGCGAAGAGCAAGCGCTGGAAGGCCCGAGCGGTCTGGGCGGAAACGTCCAGTTCTACCCGGTGAACGCACTCGCCGAGGCCGGCGCGCGCGTCGAGAGTATCGCCAACTGGCACAGCAACGTCGTTGTCGACCGCGAGCTCATCACCGGGCAGCAGCCGATGTCGGCGCCTGAGTTCGGCGATACCCTCGTCGCCAAACTGAAGCAGCACGCTCAACGATAAGAGCTTTGCTGACCACCATGCTCCGGCGTCTAAGCAAGACCGACGCCGGAGCAGACGGCCTCTATAACACAGATTTCGATCTACGCCTGCCGGCACACATCCCTCGCCGCGAATAACTCTTGTAGGCCGAATGCGAAGATTCTCACTCCCATTTCTTTCCGCTCGGTGGCATGCGCCCCGAAAGAGATTGTCCCAATAATCATCACTCATCAGGGCATCGGTGGCATCGCCAACCACGCCTGCGCTCAACAACCACACGAAACGGAGGAAGCCATGTCTCGGCTTGAAGGAAAGATCGCTGTCGTTACCGGAGCCAATTCCGGCATTGGCCTGGTTACCGCCAAAATGTTCCTCAATGAAGGTGCGGAACGTGTCTACATCACTGGACGCCGAAAGGCCGAATTAGACGCAGCGGCAGCGACCCTGGGGCCTCATGCCGTCGCCGTTGCGGGCAACGTCGCTGATCCCGCAGACATGGATCGTCTGTTCGGACTCGTGAAAGCGGAAGTCGGGCGCGTCGACATCGTGTTCGCCAACGCGGGTTACGCGGCAGCGGCACCTCTTGGCAACATCACGGAAGAGCATGTCGACGGGCTTTTGGACACCAACGTCAAGGGCGTGATCTGGACGGTTCAGAACGCCGTGCCGTTGATGGGGCCCGGCGGGTCGATCATCCTCTCTTCTTCGATCGTCGGCAGCAAAGGCTTCGGCAACTGGAGCATTTACAGTGCGACCAAGGCTGCAGTCCGCTCTTTTGACCGCACGTGGGCGTCGGACCTGAAGGGCCGCAATATCCGCGTCAATGCCGTGAGCCCTGGCGTTATCGAAACGCCCGGCTACGACAAGTACGGCGCCTCAAAGCAAGAAGTCAGCGGCTTTTTCGGCTTCGCCGCGACGTTGTCGCCGCTGGCTCGGATCCGTCGTGACGAAGAGGTCGCGAAGGTCGTCGCCTTCCTAGCGTCCGACGAGAGCAGCTTCATGAACGGAAGTGAAGTGTTCATCGACGGCGGCGTCTGCGCAGATCTGACGTCGGGATCCTTCGATGTCCGTATCGCAGCCGAAGGGCGTGTCGCACGGACATCACCAACTTTTTGAGTCGATACGGACCGAAAGCCCGGCCCCGGCTTCAGCTTTTCATCGAGATTCATAAGAGGTTCCAATGTCGAAAAATATATAGCTTTGCTCGGGCTAGGCGTGTCGCCGATCTCAGAGCACCTCATCGCTTTCTCACGCAGGAAGCGCAGACCACTCGGGATCGAACGCCAACATCGAACGCAGGAGTTTTCAAAGATGAATCAGATGAGCCTCAACACTCAGCAGGAGACAGACATGAGCGTGGAAAACACCTCACACACCGCCGGACCGGGCCTCGACGAACTGGTCCCGTCGCGCTACGCGTTGAAGGTCGGCGACATTGACGTGCTGGTAATCAGCGATGGGATCCTATCGCTGCCAACCAAGATGTTGGCACACGATGCCGACCCTGCCGTCCGGGCGGCCTGGCTGAAGGAAATGTTCCTGCCGCCGGAAATGCTCGATTGGGCGCTGAACGTGGTCGTGGTGCGTAGCGGCGGCCGGACCATACTCGTCGACGCTGGGTGGGGGGCAGACCCGAACTTGCCGCGGGCCGGGCAGCTGGCCCATCGACTGGAGGCCGCCGGCATCGACCTCGGATCCGTGACCGACGTGGTCCTCACCCACATGCACATGGACCACATTGGCGGGCTGCTCGTCGACAGGGTAAAGGACCAGCTGCGTCCGGACCTGCAGATTCACGTGGCGGCCGCCGAGGTCGAGTTCTGGGCGTCGCCCGATTTCTCCCACACCTCCATGCCCCAGGGGTTCCCGGACGCGCTTCGGTCGGCCGCCAAGCGGTTCTTGAACGAGTATCGCAGCGAGCTGCGGCTGTTCAAGGAGAAGCACGAAGTGGCGCCAGGGGTGGTCGTCACTCGCACCGGCGGCCACACCCCCGGGCATAGCGTGGTGCGCCTGGCTTCCGGCGGCGAGCGGTTGACATTCGCCGGCGACGCCGTGTTCACAGTAGGGTTCGAGCACCCCGACTGGCACAATGGCTTCGAACACTTCCCGGAGGAGTCGGCCCGCGTCCGGGTCCGTCTTTTGCGGGAGCTCGCTGAGACCGGCGAACTGCTGGTGGCCACTCACATGCCGTTCCCGTCCGTCGGCCATGTGGCGGTCGCCGGCGACGTCTTTCGTTGGGTGCCGGCAATCTGGGATTACTGACCGCGTGTTGGGCTAGGGCCGAACCAGGGCGCGTGCTCATGGGGTTATGAGTGCACGCGCTGGTTCCTGCACTGCCGATTGCGGTCCCGACCCAAATTGTCTCTCGCGAGTACTTGTGAAGGCGTCGATCGATGTGCTGTTGGATCAGCGACTATCAGCAGGCAGGTCTTAGCGGGCGACAGGCGATATAGCTGCATCATCACAGAAGGTCGTGTGCTCGAATGATTGTTTGTTCCTGCAACGTGTTGAGCGATTACGACGTGCGTCAAGCCGTGAACTTCGCAGACAACACTCCGCGGAATACCAAGCAGATCTATGGCTGCCTTGGCTGCAGCGCCGAATGCGGGCGCTGCGCGCGCACGATCAGGGACCTCATCGATGAGGCGCTGGCATCTTCCGGCTCATCGTCGTGTAAGAGCCTCAGCTCGCCGTTGCTCACTCCGGAGGTCCAGTAGAAGCTGAAGCAGCCGCCTGTGAATTTTGTCTCTCCCTCACAGCTTGGCGGCACCGTGGCCTTCCGTTCGGCTGCGGCCGACCAGATCACGGGCACGGCAATCACAGTCGATGGCGGCTGGACCGCGCAGTAGGAGATGGTGAGCAACCATGACTGCCTCCTTTCGATCTTCTCCGCTTGAGTTCGAGCCTGCGGCGCGCGAGGCAGCACTCAGCGTGGTTGCACTGGCAGCCATGCTGCTGTTCGCTCACGGGCAGACCACGGAGCGGACCGTCGTCACAGCGGAGCGCCTCGGTCGAGCCCTGGGCGTGCGAGCGAGGGTACTGCCAGATTGGGACCAACTTACGGTTGAGTTCGAAGATACATCCTTGTCCGAGATCGTTCCTACTAAGCCACTCGGCATTGACATGAACAGGGTACTAGCTATCACAAAAGTGGTCGATCGGCTCTGCCACGGCACGCTACGCGCTGACAAAGTGCGGCCGGCACTGTTGTTGGCCGGAAGCTTGCCGCCCGTGTGCACACTGCACTTCACGTCATTTGCAGCCATAGGCGCGGCGTCGCTCGGGGTGATCTTCGGCGCACTCGATGCCACGAGTCTCATGCTGATCGCGGCGAGTGCCGCCCTCGGCGCGCTCGCCCGCCGCTGGCTATCATGCTTCAGCAACAATCCCTTCATCCAGCCGCTTTGTGCCGCTCTAATCGCCGGCATCCTGGCGCCCATCGCCGCAATCAACTTGCATCAGCCGATTGCAACCGCTCTGGTCGCATTCTGTCCCTGCATGGTGCTGGTGCCCGGTCCACATCTTCTCAACGGAGCAATCGATCTCGCACGCACGCGGATCGCCCTTGGCATCGCTCGTCTGACGTACGCCGGCATCATCGTGCTGGTGGTCTGCTTCGGGCTGCTATTGGGCGTTACCGCCAGTGGCGCAGCTCTGCCAGCCGCGGAGCCGTCCGCACCCGTTCCTCTCTTGGCTGACATGATTGCAGCAGGATGCGCCGTCGCCGCCTTCGGCACCATTTTCTCGATGCCGTGGCGCATGCTGCCGTTTCCCATAGTAGCCGGAATGCTCGGGCATGCGGCACGCTGGGCGCTGATCTCGCTCGCGGGAGCGAATGTCGCGACCGGAGCGCTCGTTGCCTGCATTCTGGTCAGCGTTATCGTCACGCCGGTTGTCGACCGCCTGCATCTGCCCTTCGCCGCGCTCGGCTTTTCCGCGGTTGTTTCGATGATTCCAGGGTTCTTTCTATTCCAGGCAGCGAGCGCTCTCCTTGAGTTGGTCTCGATAGGATCGCGTGCTCCGCTTACGCTGCTGACGAATATCGCTGCCAACGGAGCTACGGCATTTCTGGTCATACTCGCCATGACTTTCGGGCTGATCCTGCCACGCATGCTACTTGAAGGCCGCTCGTGACTTGGCACGCATCGATAGATGCTGCGAATAGTGTTCTTGTCGCCGTTGCCAAGCAGGCGCCGCGCCATCTCGTCGCGCCGACGGCGCTTTCTTCTCCGCGCAGTGAGCGGATTGGACTTCCATTACATCGCCGTCGAACGCGCTCTCCTCGTTGAGCAGGATCGACGCGGTCGAGCGGAAACCGTGCACGCAGTAGTCGCCGCCGGGGGCAGTCGCAGCTCATGATCAGCTGCGCCTTGTTCAGCGTGTTGCCCGACATTGGCACGCCAACGTCATTGGAGGTCCACTGGATCGAGGATCAGCGTCGTGCGATCGGCGCTTTCGGCGTCGGCTTCGCGTGCGCATGACAAAGACCGCCCTTGATCTCGCAACATCATGTTAGGTCGACCCCGCCGGGAATTCGAGTAAGTGTCGGGTTCGATTCCGGTCGGAGCTGCAATCGAAACCTGAATTGCATGGGCGCGCCCGCCGCCAGGGAGCCCGTTGTTTATTTCTGCCAACCAATATCGCGCGCCAGTTTGTTGGTATTGCTGTTGGTATCGGCGGCAATCGATGATAAAAGTTGCTTCAAATACAAATGGTTATGGCATTAGGCGATTGTCGGCCAGGGCACCACGCTTCGCCCTTCGGGCTTCGCGTGGCGCAGCCGCGCTGACCGAAGAGCGAAGACGGACGCCGCAAGCAAAATTATCGTCACGCTACGCTGTTCGCAACGCGCTGATCGCGGCTCTCGCCGGCATGCCGTCCTGCGCGCCGGGCTTGAGGCATTTCAGTGCCGCCGCCTCGCAACCGACCGCCAGTGCTTGCTGCAATGGCGCGTTTTCACTGACAAGGCAGGCGAAGGCGCCGACAAAAGTGTCGCCGGCGCCGGTGGTGTCGACGGGCGTGATATCAGGGGATGACGCATGCACACGGACGCGGTCGGGCGCGAACGCCGACGCGCCTTGCGCGCCCGCGGTCACCACGCAGGTGAGTTGCCCGGTCTTGGCGAGATGCGCGGCGGCCGCTTCGAAATCGGTCTCGCGCGCGCCGAGCGCTGTGGCGGCGTCCAGCGCTTCATGTTCGTTGGTGATGAGATAGTCCGTCGCCTCCAGTAGATCGCGGATCATCTCGCGCGTCATCTGCTCCGGCACCGGCGCGAGATTCCAGACCACGCGGCCGGAAGCCGCCCTGGTCCTGCGCGCGACCTCGAGCGCCTCGGTGAACGGCACTTCCATCTGCAGCACCAGCACCGTGTCGGCGGTGAGGTGCTGCGCAGGCACGTCGGCGGCGCGGGCCGCGAGGTTGGCGCCGCTCGCCACCGTGATCGCGTTCTCGCCGCTGCCATCGACCGTGATGAAGGCGCAGCCGGTTGGCTCGTTGGCGCGGACGATCAGACTCGTGTCGACGCCATTGTCAGCAAGATTCTTGATCGCCTCGTCGCCGAACCCGTCCTTCCCCACCCTGCCCGCCATCGCCACCTTGCCGGCGCCCGCGATTCTAGCGGCGGCGACCGCCTGGTTGGCGCCCTTGCCGCCAAAGTGGGTCGCGTAGGACGGCGCGAGCACGGTGCGGCCGGGGCCGGGAATGACCGGCACACGCGTGACCAGATCGATGTTGAGCGAGCCGAAGACCAGGATCATGACCTCACCTGATAGCAGATCGAAGCCTTCCCAATCCATGACTCGAAGTTCCCCGCCCCGGCACGCTTGACTCTTATCAATATGTTGATATCAATCATACCATGAACAAAGTAGCGTTGATTACCGGCGCAACGCGCAACCTCGGCCTTTCCCTGGCGCAGGAGCTCGCCCGCCGCCTCGATCCCGCCGATGTCGTGTACCTGACCGGGCGCGATGGCGGCCGCGTCGCGCAATCGCTCAAAAATATCTCCGGCGCCAAAGCCCAGGTCCGCGGCGAGGTGCTTGACGTATCCAGCCGCGACGCGGTCGAACGCTTCGCGGCCGACCTTGCCGATCGTCACGGCGGCGTCGACCTGGTGTTCTCCAACCACTACACGCGGGTTGAGCCGGAGGACAATCCGGCCGAAATCATCGACTATTATGTCGAGACCAACAATCTCGGAACGACCAGCGTGCTGCGCAGCCTGGCGCCGCTGCTCCGCGATGGCGGCCGCCTGCTCGTCATCGCGAGCCGCGCCGGCAGCTTGCGGGCGCTGGCGCCGGCGCTGCATCCGCGCTTTCAGAACCTCAACTCGCTCGACGAGGTCGACCGCGCCGTGTGCCGATGGCGTGATGCGGTGCGCGCGGGCCGCGCACCGGGCCAGGCCTGGCCGGCATGGATCAACATACCCTCCAAGATCGGCCAGGTCGCGGCCGTGCGGGTGCTGGCGGCGCAACGGCGCGCCGAGGATCTGGCGCGCGGCATCCTGATCGCGTCGATCTCGCCCGGGCTGATCGACACCGGTGCCTCCCGCCCCTGGCTCGATCTTGCCAACGCGCGCCAGCCTGACGAGGTCGCGGGTCCGCTGGTGGATTTCGCGCTTGATCCGAACGCCGATGCGGCGCTGTACGGCGAGCTGGTTCATGTCGGAGCCGATGAGCTCAGCCCTGTGCAGGGAACGGCAATCCGCACCGGCTCCATCGTGCCATGGCAGTAAAGGCGCGACCCAAGCCGCCTGCGCGGCGGACGGCGCCTCAGACTTCGGCGATCGAAGAGCCGCGGCTTGGCATGCTGGTCAAGCGCGCAGAGCAGGCGATGCTGCGCGCCAAGACCACGGCGCTCAAATTCGTCGGCCTCACGCCGGCGCAATATGTCGCGCTGTATGAGCTCGACGCGCAGCCCGGCATCACCGCGGCAACGCTGGCGCGGCTGTGCCTGGTATCGCCGCAGGCGATGATGATCCTGCTGAAATCCATGGAGCAGCAGGGCCTGATCACGCGATCGTTTCATCCGCGGCATCCCAACGTACTCGAATTGCACATGACCGATGCGGGCCGCGAGGCGCTGCATGCCGCGCGCCAACGTGTCGAGCCGATGGAGGCGGAGGTTTTTGACGCGTTCTCGCCGAAGGAGCTCCTTGCATTCCGCGAATATCTCTCCCGTTTCGCCGAGGCCTTCGAAAAAGGCTAGGCCCGCTTCATTCGCCGGGCGTCACCGGCAGCACGGTCGCGACAATGGAGGCATCGAGCGCTTCATAATCCTTCAGGCCGATCAGATCGTAGAGCTCGGCGCGGGTCTGCATCTGCTCCAGCGCGTTATGCGCGCCGCCGTCACGCTTCAGCGCCTTGTAGAGCTCGGCCTGTGCCTTGTTGGCGACGCGCAGCGACGACACCGGCCAGATCACCATTTTGTATCCCATCTCGGCAAATTCCGACGCTGCGAGATAGGGCGTGCGGCCGAACTCGGTCATATTGGCGAGCAACGGCACGCCGGGCAGCGCTTTGGCGACCTCGCGAAACATCTCGACGCTGGTCAGCGCCTCCGGAAAGATCGCATCCGCGCCGGCCTGCATGTACAGCTTCGCCCGCGCCACCGCGCCGGCAATGCCTTCGCTCTCCGCGGCATCGGTGCGCGCGACGATATAGAGGTGGCGCCTCGCGCGGTGCGCGGCATGGATCTTCGCCGCCATGTCATGAGCATCGGCGAGCCTCTTGTTGTTGAGATGGCCGCATTTCTTCGGCAAGAGCTGGTCCTCGATCTGCACGGCGGCGGCGCCCGCATCCTCGAAGCAGCGCACCATGTGCATCACATTGAGCGCCTCGCCATAACCGGTGTCGCCGTCGACCAGCACGGGCAGGCCGGCGGCGCGCACGATCTGGCTGACGAAGAACGTCACCTCCTCCACCGTGATGATGCCGAGGTCGGGCAATCCCATCGACGCCGACATCGCCGCGCCTGAAAGATAGAGCGCCTCGAAGCCTGCGGCCTTTGCCTGCAGCCCGGCCATGCCGTTATGCGCGCCGGGCAGTTGCAAAATGCCGCCGCGCTCGATCAGCGCGCGGAAGCGTTGGCCTGCGGGCTCGGAGGCAAGATCGGCGGCGACGAGGTAGGGCATGGTGATCTCCTGGCAATTGAAATATCGGGGCTCGCTTATTGGCGAAACATAGGCCGAACTCGATAACGGATGTGCGAACGGGCGCGATAAAAACCACCCCCATGAACATGGGGGATGCAGCGGGACACGCGTGCGTCATGGCGATGGGCGTGCTCCGACATATTCGAAACTGTATCGTCGAACGATGGCACACAAGCGTGGTGTAATCGAAATTTCGTGCAATTCGGAACGACACACGCGAGCGGCTGGTTTTGATCATGCAATGCTCTAATCGGAGACTTCATCATGGCGACGACGGCGGATGGAAAATCAGGACGGCTGCGCCGCAAGGCCGCGATCGTGACCGGTGCGGCGCGCGGAATCGGGATGCGGTCGTCCCCGGCCTGATCGACACGCCGCTGACCCGGCATCACGACCGCTATGCCCAGGCCGCCGACGAGTTCAAATCCGCAAAGCCGACGTCGGCGCTCGAGGCCGAAGCGAAGCAGAAGCTGATCGCGAAATCGCCGCTCGGCGTGCCCTGGATCGAGCCCGAAGCGATCGCGCCGGCCGTCGTGTTCCTGGCGTCGGATGAAGCCTGCATGGTCAGCGGCGCGACCTATGACGTGACCGGCGGCGACAGCGTCAATTACAACGTGTAGAGCGTGGGTCTGCAGAGCGCGGGACATGGAAAACCGTTCTCGCGGCGCGATGGGCCCGAGTTGTGCAAGCGCGTAGCCCTCGAATAGAGGGCGCAGGGAAAGCCGGGTGCCGGCTGCACCCGCAGCCTCGTGTGCAAAGTGTAGAAAGCACACGAGCGTAGTCACCACAGGTTCAACCGGAGCGACCCGGCCTTCCCTGCGCAATGGCTTACGGCTTATAACGCGCCCTCCCCGGTGTCCGGGCTTGATAGCCACCGTCGCCTGCGGATCACCACCCGCAGGCTTGATCCCAGCGTCGGGAGATCAGGACCACACGACTTCGCCGTCCGCAGCCAGCGCCGCACGCCTTGCGACACAGCCGCGTCCATCGCATCCCGCACCCAGCGTCCGTGGCGATCGCGATACGCCCCTCTGGCGGGTGAGGACGAGCGGACTATAAGCATGATTTGCGCTTCTGATAAACAGAAATATTTTTGGCGGAGGGGCTTGACGGGAATTCCCGCAAATCCAGAAAGCCTTGATCGAGGACCGCGTGCCGGCCGGCGTGTTGCCGTGGGCGCACGATGTTCTCTGCAACGCTCATCTCGGCCCCGGCACGCGCCTTGACCGGCTACGGACCATCGTCGGGGAAATCAACGATACGCCCATGAACGGCATCAAGTCGGGCGGGAACGGCTTCCCATGAGCAGCCGCCTGACGAAGCAGGCCCGGATGGGCAAGCACGAACAGATGATGAAGGCATTCACCGCCTTCATCGACAAGCATTGGCCGCTCTGGCGGCAGCACGCGCACGGCACCCGCTACAACGACCTACTGGAGGCCTTCAAGGCCGGATGGAGAGCAGCATGAAGAACAGCGGGTCGAACGAGCACCGCATGTTCTGGCGGCCAGACCGCGCCGGCTATACGATGCTGATGCATCAGGCCGGCCGCTACTCTTTGAACGATGCGACGCGCATCTGCCGTATGCCCGAAAACCATATCGGGCTGCCCGATGAAGTGATGTTGCTCGCACCGAGCAACCACGATGCCGTCAGTGCATTCCGCGACGCCGCATTCTATGGAGCGGGACAGTGACCGAGACAATTCAACTTCGAGCTTGCGTTCAACCTGTGCGCGTGCTTCGAGCATCGGTCATGAAAATAATAACAACACTGACTTGCCTTGCCGTCGTAGCGATTGACCTCACCATCTTTCTCATAAGCCACAACATCTTCTATTCCTGGGGCGGTCTGATGATCGCCTTGGGCGCGCTCGCTGCCCTCTCCGCCAAGCCACCTAAGCGCTAGTCTTGACCGAAGCGAAGGCCGTCGTCAGCCGCGCGTGAGCATCCAGCAGCGCCTTGTATCCCCGGCACGCGGCAGCCGTGGCGGCGGTGTCGGCCATCAGCGCCTTGTCATCACACACCAGCTTGTCATGAAAGACCGCGAACAGCCGGCCGACGCCTGACTTGAACGCATCTTCGAGGCCGGCCTTCGTCAGATCGGCTTTGGTCACGTACCTGCTCGAAGTCCGCTAGTGGGCACCTAGCCGACTTGCCGGGGATTGCCTGTTATGGCCTGCCTTTTGAAGGTGCAGCTGACACGATGGCCGCGCCGATCTCCAACATAACGGGGTTGCGTAGAGATCTCAGCCATTGGCTGAGTTCTGTCATGACATCTGGTTTGCGAACAATAGCTTCCCGAAGCATCCAGCATCGGCGCCTAGCGGCTGACGAGATTTTTCCACCTATCCAGCTGAGACTGTTTCAGCGTTGTCCTTTCAGCGTCCAGTTCTTTAAGGCGGCTTGCAGCAGCAGCCATCTTCTCTGCTGCGCCATTGTAGCTATCCGCAGTGGGCTGAAGCCGAAATATGATCTGCCCGTTGACCACCTTGTAGAAACCAAACTCTCGCACCAATAGTGCAACACATTTCTCGTAAGCAGCATAATATTCAAGCCGTGCGGCCGATATTCTGGAAATGAGGGATTTCATGTCCGCGTGCTGCTCGTCGATCATGGCCATGAACTTCGCGAGCGTATTGGTTCTCCCTTCCAGCACGCTTGCGTCATGTTCGACTTTGTCGCGCTCGGCCTTGACCAAAGGGAAGTAGCGGGATTCAAAAGTCGTGGCGTTGCTTTCTGCAGTTTTCAGATCATGGCCAAGCGCCTCAAGGTCGCTGCGGCTTGAGGCACCCAAATCAATTTGTTTCGAAAGGTCTCTGGGTTCAGCTTCGCTCAACAAGCCGCGGGTGGCGGTGTCCATGTCAACGGTATCCCTTTTTGCCAGCGCGACCATCTTCAGAATTCTATTTGAGGGATATTGCTTAAGCGCTTGGTCCAGTTGTTCTGGATCATTGACGCTCCGTAGGGCAGTCTGGCCTTCCCTGACGGAAATGGCCTCCTGGAATCTTGCCAGGTCGCCCACGAAATACAGCGTGCCGAAGCAAACCGTCATAACAACGCACAGGAGGAATATGGCCAGTACCTTTGACTTCCGATCCGAAAACGTTGCCACGGATTCGACTCCAATCCGGCACTGCTCTTACATGGCTTTTTGATCAAGAGTTTGCCGCTCGCATTCCCAGTCGAGCCAACAGGCATGTATGCCGAGGTGCTTGGTTTGGCAAAGGCAGGCCTATCGAAACGTGTTGCGTCGGTCGGCGCGTGGAGTTTTTGTTCCATTGAAATAGCTCGCCGGCCGGCACCTAGAATATCTGTTGATCGGGCAAAAGCGAAAGTGGCGTTTCACGGCTGTCAGGACCCGTTTTTGTCCCAAAGGCGACATCACCTGTCCGCGCGGTAAGCGCAGGCCAAAGCGATCGCGATCAGGTGGGCGTGCTGTCCCCTTTAGCCGAACGACAGCCGCCGGCGAACTTGCATTCGCCGGCGGCTGTCGGTTGCGCCGCTCGGGTCATCTCAACGCTGCAGCACGCGGACCACATCCTGCTTGAGCAGATAGATCGAGACAGCGAGCAGCACGACGTCCTTCATCAGGAACGGCACGTTGCCGGTCATCGCGGGAAAGCCGGCCACGGGATCCCAGCCGTCGGGCATGAACGGAATGATCGTGACCGTCGCGATGAAGGTCCCGGTCGAGCCGAGAGCGCCGAGGATGCCGAGCCGCTTGTCCCAGAAGCCCGCGAGCAGCAAACCTCCGAAGGTCCATTCCGAGACGCCGAGGAACCAGCTCGCGCCCTGGTGGCCGAAAACCGGATAGAGCCACCAGATCAGCGGGCCGTTGCTGATAAAGGGCACCAGCCGCTCGGCCTCATAGGCCCACCACTTCTGGTAGCCGAAGAAGAAAAACATGATCACCATCGAGGCGCGGACGAGATGGTAGTCGAGGTCGCTCTCGAGCAGGCCGGACCTCTTCAGGATGCCGACGAGCGGATTGGGTGCGGTGTTGATAAGCGTGTTCATTGTTGTAACTCCCTGGCCTGGCTTCGAGCGGCGGTCGCCTGCGCGACCGGCGGGAAGTCGATTGCCGTGTCGTTGATGCGGTTGAAGACGTTGGTGAAGACGATGGTCGCAAACGCGAGGCTGATGTCGACGAGCTGCGCGTCGCTGTAGCCGGCGGCCTTGATCGCGGCGAACTCCTCGTTGCTGACCGTGCCGCTGCTTTCCGCAAGGACGCGGACGAAGCGGATCAGCGCGTCGCGCCTGGCATCGCCGGTCGGCTTGCCATCGCGGATGTTCTTCAGCTCGTCAGGCTTGAGCCCAGCGAGCTTGCCGAGCAGGCTGTGCGCGGCGACGCAGTAGTCGCAGCCGGCGACACCGCTGATCACGAGCTTGATGGTTTCCTGGTCGCGCCTGGACAGGGCGCCCGCGGCGAGCACGCTGTCGGCCAGCAGAATGGCTCTCAGCGCATCGGGACGGTAGGCGCCGATCGCGGCATAGGTGTTCGGCACGTTGCCGACCGCCTTCTTGATCTGGGCATAGACTTCCGCGGTGGCGCCGCTGGCGGCGTTGAGGGCGGGAACGGGTAGACGGGACATGATGACACTCCGTGGGTTGGGTTGAGCAACGATTGCGGAGTGGAGGATAGGGACGCAGATCGAGACTTTTAATCCTCAGTTTGATCGATTATATGCTCAATCGTCTCATTTCGGAGCGTCACCATGGATTGGCTTAGCCGGCTGTTCGAGATGATGCCGGTGCACGGGCGGCTCGACCTGCGCTGCTACTATGGTGCGCCCTGGCGCATCGATCAGGGGCCCGCGGAATCCGGCGCGATCCCCTATCACGCGGTCCTCGCCGGCTCGGCCGTACTGGACGATCCCGTCGGCGGCCGGCCGCTGCGGCTCAAGGCCGGCGACATCCTGCTGCTTCCCGGAAATCCGCGTCATGTGCTGCATGATGGAGGCGGCGCTCGGCCGCTGCCGGCGCGAAACCGTCAAAACCTCAATCTCATGATCAGCGAGAACGCCGGCACCGGCGAACAGCTCGACATGCTCTGCGGACACTTCGTCATCGCGCCGCCCCACGACGCCCTGTTGCGCAACTATTTGCCACCGCATCTCGTGGTCCACGCCGCCGACGACGAAACGGAATCGTCCCGATCGGCAACGGTCGGCCAGCTCACCGGCCTCGTTTCACTGATGCGCGGCGAGTCGACGGCCGATCATCTCGGCGGCCGCGCCATGCTGAACGCATTGTCGGCGGCGATGTTCGCGCTGGTGTTGCGGCTGGCGAGCCAGACCGATGATGCGCCGGTGGGGCTGCTGGCGCTCGCGGGCCATCCGCGTCTGGCGCCCGCGCTATCAGCGCTGTTCAACGAGCCGGCTCGCGCGTGGTCACTGCCGGAGCTTGCACGGCTCTGCAACATGTCGCGCGCGACGCTCGCCCGGCAATTCCAGGAAAAACTCGGACGCTCGGCGAGCGATCTGTTGACCGACATCCGCATGGCGCTCGCCGCCAACGAGCTGAAGAAGCCGTCGATGTCCACGGGCGCCGTCGCGGAGGCGGCAGGTTATCAATCCGAGGCGGCGTTCCAGCGCGCGTTCAAGAGCCATATGGGTGTGACGCCGGCAAAATGGCGAAAGGCCCAGGTTGCGTCCGCTGGCGATCTTGCGGCGGCACGCAGGCCTGCGGGAACGGCGGATCGTTGAAGGCGACGCCGGAGATGGTGGCGATGGCCATACCCCATAAACATGGGGATAGCAAAATGCCGCATCTCGCTTAAGCTGTTGTTCAGGCAGCGACTTGGCGCACAGGACCGAATGGCGATGACATCATCAGCGGAACAAGTGCCTGCGCGGGAGATCACGATCCTCTTGGTCGAGGACGATCCGCCGACGCTGTGGCGGCTGCAGGATGCGCTGGCCAAGGCCGGCTTCGACGTCGCGGCCGCGCCAAATCTCGCCGAGGCGCGCGCCTCGCTCGCTGGCCGCGCGCCGCGCGTGCTGCTCACCGACCTGCAATTGCCTGACGGACATGGCGTCGAGCTGATCCGCGAGACGCGGGCCCGCCTGCCCGACACCGAGATCATGGTGATCTCGGCGCTCGGTGACGAGGAGACCGTGATCTCGGCGATCACGGTTGGCGCCACCGGCTATATCCTGAAAGACGCGTTTCCTTCCGACATTGCCGCCACCGTGCGCGATCTCGTCGCCGGACATTCGCCGATCTCGGCCTCGATCGCGCGCTTCATCGTGCGCAGGACGCAGGCGGGCGCCGAGCCTCCGCCGGGGCCGGAGCTCAACACCGCAAAACTGACGCCGCGCGAGATCGACATCCTCTGGGGTATCGCGAAAGGCTTCAGCTATGCCGAGATCGCCGATAATCTCGGCATGTCGCGCCAGACCGTGCCCGGCCATATCAAGAGCATCTATCGCAAGCTCGAAGTGCATACCCGCGGCGAAGCCGTGTTCGAGGCGGTGCAGCAGGGCCTGATCAAGCTGTGATGGAGGTGCCTGCGAGACCGGCCGGGCCGCCCTCGCCGCCGCTCCGCGCGCGCCACGCCGCCTCGCGGCTCGTGCAGTATCTCATGCTGCAGGCGCTGATCGCGATCCTCTGCATCTTCGTGCTGCGCCAGCCGCTGCCCGAACCGCCGTCGAATCTTCTCGTGAGCAGTTTCAGCCTCAGCGACCGCGGCGAGACACGCCGCGCGACCTTGCCCGATTTCGTCCCGACGCGCGCTTCGATGAAGGACCCCGCGGTCTTCACCGGCAGCTTTGCCTGGAGCGCGCGCGAGGCTGATAGCGGCTGGTCGGTCTATCTGCCGCGCTTCACCAACGGCGTCGTCGTGCTCGTCAACGGCGTCGAGATCCTCGACAGCCGGCGCGATCCCTCCGCCAACCGCGCCGACCGCGCCACGCCGGAGATCGCGGTCATTCCCACCACGCTGCTGCACGACGGCGCCAACGCGCTCGTCATCCGCCTGTTCGTCTGGGGACCGATCTCGGGGTTCCTCGACAAGGTCTATGTCGGCCCGGATGCGAGCCTGCGCCGCTACTACGAGCGGCGGACGCTGCTGTTCGTCACGCTGCCGGTCGTGTTCTCGGCCTGGCAAGGAATCCTGGCGGTCATCCTCACCGTGATGTGGACGATGCGGCGCGCCGACACAGCCTATGGCGTGCTCGCCGCCGCCATGGCGCTTGGCGCGATCCAGGCGTTCCTGCCGAGCGCGATCGACCAGCCCAAATTTCCCGAGCTGAACAGCACGCTGCTGACGGCCGCGCCGATCGAGAGCGCCTGCGTGCTCGCCTTCGGCATCCGGTTCTTCGGCCGCAGATGGCCGCGGCTCCTTGGACCGCTCATCTTTCTTCCAGGCGTCATCGTGGCGCTGGTCGGACTGTTCGGAAATCCGGTCCTGACCCGGCAGCTCTTCCTCTATCTCGGCGTACCCGCGATCCTCTTGCATCTCCTGCTGCTGGCGCTGATCGTCGGCTGGTCGGAGATGCGGCGGCAGGACGTGCCGAGCCTCCTGCTCGGCTGCGGCGTCACCGTGGTGCTGACGTCGATCGTGCATGACGTGCTCGAGGTCGCAGGCCTCATCTCCGACGATCGGCTGTTCTTCACGCGCCTGTCCTATTCGGCCGTGCTGGTCGCGATCGGCGCCGGGCTGACTTTCCGCTTCGCGCAGGCGCTCAATCGCGTCGACGGCTTTGCCGCGCATCTGGCTATTCAGCTGCGCGAGGCCGAGGAAAAACTGAAAGCGAGCTTCGCCCGCGAACAGGAGCGCGAGCGCGCCGCAGCACTGGCGCGGGAGCGCGCGCGGCTGATGCGCGACCTGCATGATGGGCTGGGCGGGCAGCTCGTCTCGATCGTCGCGTTGAGCGAGCGCAACACGGGGAGCGCCGGCATTGGCGATGCCGCCCGCGCGGCGCTGAAGGATCTGCGCCTCGTGATCGATTCCATGGACGACATCGGTGGCGACCTGATGCTGGCGCTGGCCTCGTGGCGCGACCGCGCCGCGGCGCAGCTGCGGCCGCACGACATCGCGCTCGACTGGCGCGCGGTGCCGCCGGGCCTGCCGGTCTATCCGGAGCTGCGGCCCTGGCACGTGATCCAGATCATCCGCATCCTGGATGAAGCCGTGACCAATGCAGTCAAGCATGCCGGCGCCAGGCACGTCGCCGTGAGCATCGAGACCCGCAAGGACGCCGGCGGCGAGCAGGGCTGCATTACCGTGAGCGACGACGGCAAGGGCTTTTCGCCTGAAGACGATACCAACCGGCCGGCCTCGCGCGGCCTGCGCAACATGCAAAACCGCGCCGCAAGATGCGGCGCGGAGCTCGAGCTTTCATCCGGCAGTAGCGGCACCACGGTGAGGCTGCAATTGCCCCGCCGCTTTCCTGAGGGTGACGCCGCCGCCGGCTGAACCTTGCGGATCATCCGCGTCAGCGCCGCACCACGCGGGTGGCGCCGACATGCTTTACGCCATAGGGCGTGACGCGGGTGTAGCCGACATGACCGACGGCGACCGGGGCCCGCCGCACGGGCGCCACGACCACCGGGCGCGGGCGCACGACGGGCGCCACAACAACCGGCGCAGCGCGCGCGACGCAGCCCTGCGGCACGCCGGCGGTCTTGCAATAGACCACCGCGGCATTGGCCGGGACGGTCGCGAGCGCGGCGGTCGAGAGCACGGCAAAGGCAATCGCGGCGCCAAGGGTACGAGATTTCGACATGGGTGTTCTCCTGTGTGAACCATTTGACGGTCTTGCGATGGATCGGTCGATCACCGCAGCCGTCATGCGCGGATAGATGCGCCCGATACGTGCCCGGCAAAATCCCACGAACATGGGGTGGGGATTTTGACTGCTTTCACCTGGCGTCGAAGGATCGCGCGAGCCAGCTGAGCCGGTCGCCAAAACGCCGAACGCGGCGGCGATCGATCGCCACCGCGCTCAGACCGGCGCAGAGTTTATCGCGTGTATCAGCGCCACACGCGGGTGTAGCCGACATGCTTCACGCCGTACGGCGTCACGCGGGTGTAACCGTAATGGTTGACGGCAACGGGAGCCGCGGTGTTGACGTAACCGATGTGGGTGACGACCGCGGCATTGGCCGGCGCTGTTGCCAGCGAAACACCGGCAAGGGTGGCAAGGGCAATCGCGGCGCTGATGAATTTCCTGGTCATGTTGGTTCTCCTGTTCGAAGTGTTCGGCGGTCTTGCGATGGATCGGTTGATCACCGCAGCCGTCATGGGGAGCTACATGGACCTGAGGCGGCGCCGGCAACATCCCATGGACATGGGGGCATCCGGCGCCGGCGAAATATCGACGCTGTTTCAATATGTTACGTAAATCACCATGAACATGGGATCGACCGCGGGGCGCGTTTCGACGAGGTTCGCCGCGCTTTCAAACCCCAACCCGAAAGGTGATCCCATGACCAAGTCCACGACCATGAAATCCGCCACTCTCGCGCTTGCCCTCGTTATTGCGAGCATCGCGCAAGCCTCCGCGCAAAGCGGTCCGAGCATGCAGGAGAAGATGGCCTGCCGCGCCGACGCCGAAGCGTTCTGCGCGCAGCACATCGGCAAGCCGCAGGAAATGCGCGCCTGCCTCGAGCAGAACAAGGCGAAGCTTTCCACGCCCTGCCGCCAGGTCGTGGAAGCGCGCGGCGGCTGAGGCGATCCACATCGCCAGTGCGTCCGCCGATTTCGGCCTCCCCTCAAAAAGGGGAGGCCGTTTTGTTTTTGCAAGGGAAGCAACTCACCGAAGTCAGGCCATTGGGCCAGTCAACCTGACCTTGCCATGCGTGCATTCTATCGCGCTATGGACGAGGTTCGCCTACCGTGCAAGACTTCAGCTTTCTATCTTTGCGTGAATTGCATTTCAGTTGGTGATTTTGCGAGGGCATGTCGTGTTCGGGGGACATCGGAGCGCGTTGCGATTGTTGGCCCTTGGCCTGGCCACTGCAACCTGTGTGAGCTGTACGCGGGCGGAGCTGGTCCAC
>Ga0210403_10001901_pt1 | contig 19331 bp, 17 predicted proteins | sample IncBWC19MmetaG_FD_150863 | JGI IMG/M metagenome (GOLD analysis project Ga0210403, IMG submission 150863) | Forest soil microbial communities from Barre Woods Harvard Forest LTER site, Petersham, Massachusetts, United States - Inc-BW-C-19-M | ecosystem: Environmental > Terrestrial > Soil >... | reverse complement strand
CGGCACATTCCAGTAAGGCCAAAAGATCAGGTATTTCATTTCTTCTTCGAGCACTGGCGTCTGAGTGCGCAGAGCGCGTCCCACGACCACAGGCATGATCAGGGTGGGGTGCAACGACGAGTCGTATGCGCGCAAAACAAATTCTGGGATATTCACGATAATCGGTGGCTGCGCAAAGCTGTGCGGCATCCAGCGGAAGCGCTCAAGCATCAGCCGCAACTGTTCCGCCCGGTCACTCATCGGCCGGTTCAGTTCCGTGATGGTCTGGGGTCCGAGTTTGCCCGAGGCGTCCAAGCCATGGCGGAGCTGAAAGTGTTTCACGCCTTCCGCCACCGCGCCCGAATATTCCAGTGAATTTTGGGGCACCGACACCGACGGACGCAGGTCACCCAGGAATTGCAGCCTGCGCACCAGCTTCCCGGTGGCCTCGTACTGCTCGCCTGCTGTGATTGGTTTCTTCGCCTGCGGCAGCGGATCGGACACTTCTTCCTTCTCCATGTTCACATATTGCTGGATCACCACCAGCGTGCGTTGGTAACGGGGGTACGAAGACTCGATCGGCGCCAGGGCCTCCTTCACGCTTTGTGCTCCTACCACTTTTTCCCAGAGGTATGCTCCGGGATCATGTTTGTGGACGTCTGGATCGAAATCTTTGTGGAGAGCCTTGGGATTTACCTTTCCGAGGTGCAGGTCAAGTCCATAACGGACTGCTGAAACGGTGAGGGCCACATCGAATTTTATCAATGCGGATTCGGCCGCTGTGGATGGGCTTTGCAGCGCCTTCAGGCGGTCCGGCCACCGCGCCCCATCGTAGTCCTTGTTGTCGAGCCCTTTTTGATCGGCGTCTTCCAGGATGCGGATTAACTCAATGGCCTGCGCCGTCGGTTTGCCAGCGTGGCTCCATGCCACACCGTAGCCGGCCAGATCGTAGAATTCTCTAACAGCGTCGCGGTGTTCGGAGAAGTTCGGCCACTGCAGATCCGCAAGGCGCCCACTTTCGACGAGGATGCGCAGCTCTTGTTCCCCCGCGGGGCTCAGGGAATTCTGCGTACCCGGCGTCCGAGCCTCGGCCGTTCCTTCCTGCGGTGCGTCAGAGGACACTATCTCGCCAGAGCATGCAGTGAACCCCAGGCCAATCGCTAAAAACAACATCAGTCGCTTTCTCATGGGTAATTTCATTACTCCACGCAATACATCAGGCTTCTTCTTCCAGTACCGCCGCCCCCGTCCCCCAGGTGTTTGATGTCTGACCAAGGTGAAGGATGCAGCTCCATTGAGCGCGTCATGATACGAGGCAGGGTCAGAATTCCGGTTCAACCGCCTGCGCAGTTGGGGCCAACTAGAGGAATCACTTCCGAATTGCCCGCAATTCAGATGTGATCGCTGGGTCTCCGCAGGCGGCGGTGGGCGATTACGCGGATGCCGTGCTTAGGGCGCAATGTTACGGAAGGTAGAGGCTCGACGAGATGGCCGGGGACGAGGTCGAGATGAAACTTTTGGTGGATCATGGCGAGCAGGAGTGTGGCTTCGATCATGGCGAATGCGGCTCCGAGACAAACCCTGTGACCACCGCCGAATGGGAAATAGGCGAAGCGCGGAATCTTGCCGGAGCGGATGGGGTCTTCACGCCAGCGCTCGGGACCGAATGCATCCGGATTTGTGAACCACCGAGCGTCGCGCTGCGTTATTGATTGAAAGATGAAAATGTTCGTGCCGGCAGTCACTAGATAGCCACCAATTTCGCAGTCCGCTTTCGCTTTGCGCGCGATACGCCAGACGGGGGGATATAGCCGCATGGATTCTTTGAGCACCATTTCCGTGTAGCGCAAACGGGGAAGGTCTTCAGGAGTGGGCTCGCGGTCGCCCAGAACCCCAACCAGTTCTTCACTGAGTTTTGCCTCGACCTGCGGGTGCTGGCCGAGTAAGTAGCAGGTCCAGGACAGGGCAATCGCAGTGGTTTCGTGGCCAGCCAGGAAAAGAGTCATAATCTCATCGCGCAATTGCTCATCGCTCATCGGATGTCCTTCGGCGTCATACGAATGGAGCAGGGTGTCGAGCAAATCTCCTCGCGGCTGATGCGAGGCGCGCCGCTCGCGGATTATGCCATCGATGATTTGGTTTAAGTCGCTAATGGCGTCCCGCCGCGCCGGTGCCAGGAAATCGGGAAGGTCAAACGGCAGCAGGAGGGCTTGACTGGCATCAGTCATGAAACGGTCGGTAATCACGTCCATGGCTTTGCCCACTCGGTCGGTAACACCAGAGACTTCTGCGCCACAAAGGCATTGCGCGACGATCTCAAGCGCTATGGCCATCATGTCCCCGTGCACGTTGCGCGATTCTCCATCGCCCCAGGAGTCGAGCATGCGCCGGGCGGCGCGGGTCATCACCGGCGCATAAGACAAAATGTTTTCGCGACGGAAAGCCGGCTGGATCAGGCCGCGCTGGCGCTGCCAGGGTTTTCCTTCATTGGTGAGCAAGCCATTTCCAAGTATGCGAGCAAGGGCGCGATAGTCCGCCGATTTGGTGAAATTGCCAGGATTGGTCACCAGAACGTATTCGATGTCGCGCGGATGCGTCAGCAGACAAATGGAAACGTGTACATAACGGAGGTGGACAACATCGCCATAATCCCTGGCGCACTGAGCATAGAAGTCCAGCCAATCGCGAGAGACAGGCGCCAAGTTGCCAAGTAGGAAGTGGCCCTTGGGGCCGGGAGGCCGTCTCAAAGGAGCCTTGACTACGGCTTTGTCCATTCGCTTATCCTACGCAATCAGCTCCGAATCGTCGACCGAACTTGATTGACTCCCCTATCGTCGGCCACTCGGAAGTAACCGCGAGGGCCAAGTCCTGTGAAGTCTCGAAATGTGGCTTTTGACGGATTTCCGGTTATCGAGAACGCTGTTTCTCAAGAGGAATGAGTGTTTGCTGTTCGCGTCGGAAATGCTGGTCAGGTTGTCTTCCGTGTCGTAGGCGTAGTACGTGGCATGGCTCGCCGCGTCGGTGACGCTGGTCAGCCGGTCCGCGTCGTCATAGGCATAGATAGTGCCCTTGACGTTCTGGTCTGTCCCCGAGGTCCGCCGCCCCCGCGAATCGTACACAAACGTGGATGTTGTGGAATCGGGATAGGTAATCATCGTGAGCCGGCTCATGGCGCCGTAGGCAAATGTCGTCTGATGCGTTAGGGCATCGGTGACCGAGGTGCGGTTACCTTTCGCGTCGTACCCGTAAGTGATGACGTGGTTCAGCGCATATTTCCGCAGAGGATCGCGACATCCTCCTGGGGGTTTTCGTCCATTTATGTTTCCCGTAGATTGGCTATCGAACAAACACGCGTGGCTGTTAGTCCTTCCGCGGATCGAGAAGTTCGCGAACATGTGCGAAAAATAAAACGCACCTAGTGTCACCTCCTGTGGCATCTAATCCCTTGTGTAGGGAAATGGGTTCCAGGTTCAGGGACTGGGCAAGTTGTTATCGTAAAGCGCGTCTTGTTTATTGTCTATCTACGCCGAGGCCTCGAGCAAGGAAGGTGCGGAGGAGGTTTAAGATCATGAACACTATCGAATGTGCCGAGGGGTTCTCAAGGCCTCGATTGGGCAAGCAAATTTTAGTTTTCGCGGTGTCGTTGGCTCTGTTGTTTGCGATGTGGCCTCAGAATGTGTCGGCCTATCAAGACGCGCAACCCCCGGAGCAGGGCACGCCGGCCGCGCCGTACACGCAACAGACTCCCGAGCAGATGCAGCAGTTGGTTGCGCCGATTGCATTGTATCCGGATTCGCTCGTGGCGCAGATCCTGGCGGCCTCCACGTTTCCCGAGCAAGTCGTCGAGGCGGACAGATGGGTACAAGCGCACCCCGATTTGAAGGGCGACGATTTGGCTCAGGCGGTGGACCAACAACCCTGGGACCCGAGTGTCAAGGCGCTCACCGCATTCCCATCCGTCCTTGGAAATATGGACAAGAACCTGTCCTGGACGTCATCTCTGGGTGACGCCTACTACAACCAGCAACAGGACGTGGCGGATGCCATTCAGGTGATGCGCCAAAAAGCGCAGGAAGCGGGCAACCTGAAAGACACGCCGCAACAAACCGTAACCACGCAAGGCTCGACAGTCGTCATTGAGCCTGCCAACCCTGAGGTCGTTTACGTACCCGCCTATGATCCGTGGTTGGTTTACGGAGATCCCTTAGCGGCGTGGCCGGGTTGGTACCCGTATCCCGGAATCTGGTATGGCGGCCCATACCTGTCGTTCGGAGCCGGCTTCGGAATCGGCTTCTTCGGAGGTTATGGATGGGGCTGGCGCCACTGGGGATATGATTGGCATGATCGATATCCAGTTCATGATCGCGAAAGATACTACTCGCGCAGCAACACGTTTTATAACCGAGGCAATTACTATCGAGGGGGAGGCGAGCGTGGCGTAGCGTCCAACCTACGCGGCGGAGTTGGCGACCACCCCAACGGTGGGAACAGGTCATACGAGGGGAGCGTTGGCGGGCGCGGTGGCGTTGACAATCGTTCCGGTGCAACGACTAGGAGCCTCAGCGGAAACACCCCGGCTGCTCGAGGATACGCTGCACCCAGCGGCAGCGGCCAGGCCGGCGTCCGCTCGGGTGCCTTCAGCGGCTACAGTCAGGGCGGAGAGGCAAGAGGCAATTCGTCGCGCGGAAGCGCCAGCTTTGGGGGCGGCGGATCCCATGGGGGTGGCGGTGCCGGAGGATTCCATGGTGGCGGCGGTGGCGGGCATCGGTAATTGCAGGTTCATTCCGTTCCCGGTAGATCGTGAAATCTAAAAATGGAGAAAGCCATATGCAGCAAATGAAGCTGAACCTCGACAAAATTCTTTGCAGCAAAGTTCCCAAGTTAGGCGTGGTCGCTATCCTTTTGATGAGCTCCTTTCCCACCCGCTCGGTGGCGCAGCAGCAGGGCCAGAAAACATTTTCGTCGGCTGAGGATGCGGGCAATGCACTCGTCGCGGCAGCGCAGAGTAATGACGAAAAAACGATGCTCGATATTCTCGGACCGGACGGAAAGCAAATCGTTTCGTCGGGAGACGATACCGAAGATGCCGATGGCCGCGCTAATTTCGTGCAGAAATATCGGGAAATGCACCGTCTGGTGAAAGAACCGGATGGAACCATCACCTTGTATGTAGGAGCAGAGAATTGGCCCACGCCCATACCGATCGTGAAAAAAGGTAACTCGTGGTATTTCGACACCGAAGCGGGCAAGAAAGAAATTTTATACAGGCGAATTGGCGGGAACGAAATATGGACCATGCGAGTTTGCCGGGAACTCGTGATGGCGGAAAAGGAATACCGCTCCGCGCAACACGACGAGTACGCCCAGAAAATCTTCAGTGATGAAGGGCAGCACAATGGCCTGTACTGGAAGGCAGCGGACGGCGAAAGCCCGAGCCCCATCGGGCCGCTCGTGGCGTCGGCCGTTGCTGAGGGCTATGTCAAAGACCAAAACGGCGCTCCGACTCCATACCACGGTTACTACTACCGCATCCTAACGCGTCAGGGAAAAAATGGCCCAGGCGGCGCGAAAAATTACATTGTAAATGGCAAGATGACTCAGGGTTTCGCTTTCGTGGCCTATCCGGCGGAATACAGGTCGTCCGGCGTGATGACTTTTATCGTTACCGAGGACGGAGTGGTGTATCAGAAGGATCTCGGGAAAATGACCGATGTTCTCGCCAAAGCCGTGAAGCAATACAACCCTGATTCCACTTGGGAAAGGGGGGAAGACGAGCAGGAGGAGGCTGCTGAGGATCAGAAAACGAAATAAAGGGCTGCCCCTCGCCAAAATCTCGTTTGCGCCAAAAACAGAGTTATTCCCCGTCGCTTACAGCTGAAGATGAAACGCGAATTGGACCAAGAGGGTTCGCCGACGCAACGATTCTTCCTCCCACCAACCTGCGGACGGGTCCAGCACACACATACATATATTATAAAAAGATAGAGACCGTGCGGTTTCCGAGCTAAACACTTGGGTTAGGCAGCCCGATCATAACGATGGCGCAATCCGCCGAGCCGCTCATGAGAAAGGATGCGGCCCGGTGCCACGGTTTGAGTTCTGCGCCCTGGCGGTCCCTTCCCGAGTGAGAGATGCGTGGGATCCTCGTGGTAGTAGCGGACGTATTCAGAAAGCAACTGCCTCAGATGGCGATCGTTTACTGCAATGATGTGGTCCAGCAAGTCACGCCGACAACTCTGAATCCATCGCTCAGCGGCGCCATTTTGCCAAGGACTTCCGAAGGAGGTTCGGATGGAGACGATCGTCAGAGATCTAACGATTGCGGGAACCTCCACTCCAAACTTGCTATCCCGGTCGAAAATGAGAAACCGAGGAGCTGATTCAAACGGAAACGCTTCCCGTATCTGCTGAACGACCCACCGGCTCGTCGGATGCTTGGCGACGTTGAGGTGCAGAATGCGTCGACGATTATGAGCGATGATAAAGGAGCAATAGAGTACGCGGAAAGGAATCGTAGGCACGGTGAAGAAGTCCATCGCGGCGATGGCTTCCCGGTGATTTCGAAGAAAGGCGAGCGAAACGGTAGAGGTCTGCGGTTTGAGTCCGCACGGGCCTACCATATCTTTCAGTGAGTTAGCCTCCAAACCCTCTTTCGACAAGGCTCCAGATGGCTCCATTAAGGAGGTAGTCCCCGACTACCGAGGTCACTTCCAAATTTTTCTCCGCTAGGACTCATATCCTCCTGCAGCCCCCTGACCGAAAACGCCTGGCAAACGTGCCAAACTCCGCGGGTGGCGGCTCGGTCGCGCAGCAAGCCGACCTTGTGTGGGGAACGTTCTCCGAAGAAAGTTCTTTTGAGCCTCCATGACTGCGACCACAGACAGATGAGACGGAGGCGCCTGCCTCGTCAGCAGGAGGCCCGCTTTTGTAACCGGAACGGTGAAATGAAGGCGGAACTGTGTATACACTTTGATCGCAGTTTTTCGGACGCCTTTGATGTAACTAGAGACCAGTCGGTCTCATCTAACGATCGGTGCCGTTCGGCGAAAGGCCGTATGGTTGCTGAATCGTTTCCCTGGGAGGACTTACATGCGTAAAGGCGACCAGACCCGGCGGGAAATCATTCGTAGGGCGGCTCCCATTTTCAACCAGAAGGGATATGACGGCGCCGCCCTGTCTGACCTCATGCGCGCGACAGGACTGGAAAAAGGCGGGATTTACCGGCACTTTGACAGCAAACAAGAGCTTGCGGGAGAAGCCTTCGACCACGCTTGGAAGCTCGCAATGGATGCGCGCTTCGAAGGAACACAAAAGATTCCAAATACCGTGGATCGGTTGAAGCAAATCATCCGCAATTTCCGTGACCGTACCGGTATCGTACCGGGAGGATGCCCGCTGCTAAATACGGCTGTCGATTCCGACGATGGCAATCCTAAGTTACGAGCAAAAGCGCAGCAGGCCCTTAGTTTGTGGCTGCATCGTCTCGAAGCGATCGTTGAGGAGGGGAAGCGACGGCGCGAGGTCCGCTCCGCCGTCGATTCCGCTGAATTGGCCATGTTGATTGTAAGTACGCTAGAAGGAAGCAATATGATTCGTCGTCTGCAGAAGAAGGACGGCCCTCTCGATCTCGCCTGCCATCATCTTGAGGACCACCTCGAAACAAAGGTTCGTGCGCGGTAATCGAAGGAATTCAGTCGAGCCTGCCATAGATTTTGAAGGGTTGTGGGCTCCGCGATGGGACTATAATTCGGCAATGGCATCCGCAGGGCAAAGCCCCGAGAAGGATCGACAGGCGCAAGACATTCGCCTTGTGCTTCACACAATCCCTACGTTGGCGTGGTCCGCTCGTCCTGACGGCTCCGCTGAATTTTTGAATCGGCGCTGGCTGGATTACACCGGCCTCTCTGCGGAAGAAGCATCCGATTGGGGCTGGACTGTGGCAGTTCACACAGAAGACCGCGACAGGCTCATGGATTTTTGGCGGCACCTGCTGGACTCTGACGAGGCCGGTGAGATTGAGGCACGCCTGCGCCGGTACGACGGAGAGTATCGATGGTTCCTCATTCGTGCGGAGCCCCTGCGAGACAATCACGGCGAAGTCTTCAAATGGTATGGCGCGAATACCGATATCGACGATCGTAAGCGCGCCGAGGCACTACTAGCCGCGGAAAAACGGACCTTGGAAATGATCGCCAACGGGGCTTGCCTAGCCGATATCCTGGAAAGGTTGTGCGAAACGATCGACGCTCAGGCCAGTAACATCAAGTCGTCAGTGATGTTGATCGACGCGGATGGTATGCATCTTCGGCCCGCAGCCGGCCCTCGACTTCCCAAGGACTGGGTTCAAGCTATCAATCCACTAAAGATCGGCCCTTGTGTAGGTTCATGCGGTACCGCCGCGTCTCAGAAGCAACGGGTGATCGTTTCCGACATTGCAACAGACCCCTTATGGGCTGAATACCGAGACCTTGCTTTGAGTCACGGGTTTCGCGCCGCGTGGTCTCAGCCGCTACTCTCCAAAAATCAGGAAATTCTTGGCACCTTCTGCATCTCCTATGCGGAGCCTCGAACCCCTAACGAGACTGATCTGCGACTAATCGAAGGCGCGGGTCACATCGCCGTAATCGCTATTGAGGGAGAGCGATCACAGGAAGCATTGAGAAGCGCCTTTGAAGAGATCCGGAACTCGGAAGCGAGACTTCGGAAGATCATCGACACGATCCCCACACTTGCTTGGTGCAGCTTGCCGGATGGTACCGGAATATTTTGGAACCGGCGATGGCACGAATATACCGGCTTATCTCTTGAGGTAGCTCGCGGCTGGGGATGGCAGGATGCCATTCACCCGGAGGACTTGAAGGAGATAACAGATAAGTGGCGCGGATTTCTGGCCTCTGGCCAGGCGGGCGAAGTCGAGGGAAGGCTGCGTCGATTCGACGGAGTGTATCGATGGTTCTTGTTTCGGGCGGAGCCATTGCGCGACGAATCGGGCAACATTGTCAACTGGTATGGAACGGATACTGACATTGAGGACTTGAAGCGCGCGGAGGCAAAGCTCCGTCAAGACGAAGAAGAGCTCCGGCAACTGATAGATCTCCTTCCTCAGCATGTTGTTGTCTTGGACAAAGACGCCACGTTGCTTCAGGCCAACAAAACGCTGCTTGACTACACGGGCTCCACCTTGGAAGAAATGAAAGCCGCGGGAACGCGAGAGCAGATGAGCAGGCACGTTCCTCCAGAGGATCTGGAGAGATTTGAAAAGGAACAAAGCGCTGGCCTTTCAAAGGGAAGGCCTTTCCAGATGGAGAAGCGTCTGCGCGGGAAGGATGGACGGTATCGCTGGTTCCTTTGTCGCTACAACCCGGTGCTCAATGAAGCCGAGGGCATCGTCCGGTGGTTCGGAACCGCGACCGACATCGAAGATCGCAAGCAAGCCGAAAATCGCGTGCGAAACGAAAACGTCGCGCTGCGAGAGGAAATCGAACACATTTCGATGTTTGAGGAGATCGTTGGCTCCTCCGAAGCCCTGCGGCGACTTCTGGCGCAAGTGTCGAAAGTTGCGCCTACGGACTCGACAGTCCTGATCTCGGGAGAAACTGGAACGGGAAAAGAGCTGATCGCTCGCGCCATACATAGCCGGTCTAATCGGCCGACGCGAGCCTTCATTCGAGTAAATTGCGCCGCTATTTCCCCTTCACTGATTGCCTCGGAACTGTTCGGACATGAAAGGGGCTCCTTCACGGGAGCACATCAGCGGCGTCTCGGACGCTTTGAATCGGCCGACGGCGGAACAATCTTTTTGGATGAGGTTGGTGAAATACCGCCAGAGACACAAGTTGCTTTGCTACGAGTTCTTCAGGAGCACGAATTCGAACGAGTGGGCGGGAACCAAACGGTTCGGGTTGATGTGCGAGTACTCGCAGCGACAAATAAGGATCTGCGCCGGGCCGTAGTTGACGGGACGTTCCGTCAGGATTTGTTCTACCGGCTGAACGTATTCCCGATTCAAGTGCCGGCACTTCGCGATCGAACTGATGACATCCCGTTGTTAGTGGAATACCTAGTGGACCGCTACGCCAAGAGGGCCGGTAAACGAATTCGAAGCGTGAGCAAGAACACGCTTGATTTGTTCCAACGCTATGACTGGCCCGGCAACATTCGGGAATTGCAGAACGTTATCGAACGCGCCGTGGTGCTTTGCGAAGGAGAGATATTTTGTGTTGATCCAAGCTGGCTCGCGCCTGCGCCCTCAAGTCCGACGTCCTCCAATCCGACTGCGCAGACCGTTCCCTTGGTCTCAGACCTTGCGGAGCGGGAGCGGGCGATGATCGAAAACGCACTCCATGAGGCTGAAGGCCAGATCTCGGGTCCCAGCGGCGCTGCGGTGAGACTAGGTGTACCCAGACAGACGCTTGAATCCAAAATCAGGAAACTCGGAATTAACCGGCATCGCTACAGAACGTCATAGTGCCCGTCTCAGCTTCTGGGCGTCATTTCGATTAGGAACCGGATTCCGGACTTCTCTCTCAACCTAACGTAGCGCCCCTCTTTGATGCGCCGCCCGACAGATTTGACCAGCCCAAACACGATGCTGGATTTTCAGTAAACGCTGAAATTGCGGCATGTCTGCAAAAGCTAAAGACAAACATCTCAACTGATTGCGACTGGCAATGAGGTTGCTTCTCTCAACCTAACATGAATCAAAATCTAAAAAGGATCGACAAGGTGAAATTTTGACCCTGGGCTATTGTGACGGGTGCCTCGTCAGGGATCGGAAAAGAGTTCTCAAGGCAACTTGCCGCGAACGGCTTAAACATCGTGTTAGTCGCCAGAAGGCTCGAACTGCTTAAGGAGCTGGGACGGAATCTCGAGAAAGAGTTTGGCGTGCAGAGCCGAGCGGTTCAAGTGGATCTCAGCGATGCAGAGTTTATCGGTACGATCGCCGAAGCTACGCAGGATCTCGATATCGGTCTTGTTGTCTCAAATGCTGGCACCGGAAATCCCGGATCTTTTATCAAAAAGAATCGAGATGATTTGCTGATAGATGTGAGACTCAGTGTGACGGCCCACCTCGAGTTGTGTCACCAGTTCGCGCCTGTCCTCGTGAAGCGTAGACACGGCGGGATTCTCCCCGTTGGAGCGATGGGAGCGAGCCACGGGGTTCCCTACATGGCGAACAGCGGTGCGGCTAAGGCTTATGTTTCGGCGTTAGGCCAAGCTCTTCACTTCGAATTGAAAGACCAGGGAGTTCATGTGACGGTCCTAACTCCGGGCTTTATAGATACCCCCGTGATTCCCAAGCTCCTCGAAGACCCTGGAGCGCTCCCGATGAAGCCGATGTCTGCCGAAAGATGCGTGACAGAGGGGCTCGAAGCGCTGCGGGCCAATCGCGCTGTATACATTCCAGGCCTACTCAATCGAATCATGAATCGCCTCGCCCCTCCGTCGGTAGCTCAAAAGATGGAGGCAAAAATGCTGAAAAAGTAGCCCGAGGTGGGCAAGAAGAAATTTGGACCCTGGGCTATCGTAACGACGGATAGTCGCAAACGCTATAAACGCAGCAAGAAGCTTTCCTCACATGTGACGAATTCTACAAATCGATTTTGGACGTCCTAATCCCCGTCTTGCCTTCAGGCCTCATTTCGATTAGAAACCCGTTTCTAGACTTCTCTCTCAGTCCGCCTTAGTGCACTTCCGCGATACGCCCGCTCCGGCGAAGTTGGCGCGACCCAGCCCCAAGGACGATGCTGAATTTTCAGCAGGTGCCGAAATCGCGGCATCACCGGAAATGCTAAAGACAAATGCCTCAACTTATTGCGAATGGCACTGATGTTGCCATTCTGTAATGCGTGAATCGTCTGGCAAGGCAAACGTGACCTTCAAGATTGAGAAGTTGCACGATGCGAACAGCACGACTATTCGACTCATAGGCCGGATGCGGGCCGAGCACTTATCCGAGTTGGAGAAGCAGATAACCGAGAGCGAATCAAAGATCGTGCTGGATCTGGAGGAGCTGAACTTGGTCGACGTTGAAGCAATTCGCTTCCTGGGCATCTGTGAAACACAAGGGGTCACACTGCTTAACTGCTCACCCTACATACGCGATTGGATCGTCAAAGAGCGAGGTTAAGGCACATAGGCAAAGCGAACGGTATGGGACGGGTGGGATGGGATCGATGGCCGATTGGGACCGCGATGCCGACGAGCCTAACTTAACCTGAGGGCCCTGATGAGCATCGAGAGCACCAGCGTGACTGCTCAAGAAGCGAAATCGATGGCACAACATCTGGCTTCGGCCGAAAGGGAGTTGTCCGCATTCATTACCGCGGTCCATCAGTTGTTCGGCCCCGGGCAAGCGCGGCGTGCGGCAGACATCTGGATGGAGGAGTTAGAGCAAACCGACTGGATAAGCGAAGCGCAGGCTATTGATTGGCGCGCTGCAACCATCGCGGCGGCAATTAGGCTTGTCGGACGCAACAAAGAAGTAGCAAATCACAGTCGAATGGCTGAAACAAAGACCGCGGTGCATGTTCACAAGACCTAAGTACGCGGCCAGTCTCAAAAAGCTCACGAAAGGGTGTAAACGGGTCGCGTGTGGAAGGATTGTCCTCGCAGGGTTTCAAATTCATCATTACGTCTCGTCAGACCCCACCGCCCCGAACCCTTAAACCAATTCATAAAATAATGCGACCGAACGGTCTCTTAAGCATCGAAAGGGTTAGCGGGCTGGCTGGAAAGTAGGAGATGCCAGTGAACTGTAGCGCAGAAGCTATGAGGATCGCAGCGCTTCCAAATCCTGCAGGAATAGCAATGGCCAACGAACTTAGCATACTCCCCAGAAACAACCTAGATCACGATCTCTACGCTAGTTCCCATGCCCGGGAACGCGCCCTGAACACGGCTATCATTCATGCCAACATCAGCGAGAGCTTCGAAGAATATCTCGAAATCTTCGATGAGTTTTACGCCGATGAAGTCGAGGTCAGCAGCGAAACCGAGGAAGAACCGATTCGCGGGAAGGCTCGGGTTCGCTCACTTCTCGCCACGTTCCTGGTCCCGCTTCACATCATGGCCGAGATCGCTGGTTTGTTGATATCCATTCGGCAGACAGCGATTCCGGGAGATGCTGCAGACGAAACGCATTCCGCATGGGTCCTCGAACTCGTCGGCATATCCGGCAGGTCGTGCACCGTGAGTTGGCGCGCCCTCCGAAAATGGAATGGATCGCGGATCGTATACGAATATCACTACGATCATCAGCAGAGCGGCGGGCCCCTGACGTCCAGTGATTTGAGTCTTTATCCTGCTACGTCCACTACGGCGGATCAACGACCCTCATGATGTCCAGTTCCAATCCGGGCTCGTTGTGGGGTTGGGTCCGCGCAGACAAACGTCGATTCGGACAAAGTGAACAACGGCACAACAGTCGGTGAGAGATGGAGCAAATATTATGCGCGCAATGAGAGCCGAAGGATTTACCGGTTACAAGGATTTGAAGCTAGCGGACATTCCAAAGCCGGCGGTCTCGGATGGACGCGTACTCGTAAGGATCACCGCGGCTGGGGTCACGCCACTTGACCACACCATTCTGTCCGGGGGACACCCACGAGCGAAAGCGCCGCTGGTGTTGGGAGGAGAGGGAGCGGGCGTGGTGGAGGAGGGAGGGGGAAAAGAGTTTCCTGCCGGTTCACGTGTGATGCTTACCGGGCCGTATGGTCTTTCAGAGAATGGCACCTACAGTGAGTGGCTTGCAGTCCGAAAAGAGAACCTTTGCTTGATTCCCGACAACATTGACGATGTTTCAGCCGCTGGCGTCCCCGTTGCCTATCTCACCGCTCAAATGACCCTGACTTTTGCCGGATTTGCGAAGGGCAAGACCGTGCTGTCGCCGGCGATTGGAGGATCGGTCGGAAACGCAGTCACTCAGTTGGCGCGGGCGGAAGGGGCAAAACACGCGATATCAACGACGACTAACCATGCCAAGGTGGAACAAGCGCGCTCTCTGGGCTTCGACGAGGTGATCGACCTCTCTGTGGAGAAGCTTAGCGACGGCGTTCGTCGGATCACGGAGGGTTATGGCGCCGACATCGTGATCGACGCGATCGGCGGAGAAATATTGGGCGAGGCTCTCGGCACGCTCGCGCTCGGAGGAAGTTTGACGACGTTGGGCTACTCGGCAGGCCGCAAGGCAACTATCGACGTCACGCATCTGATCTGGAAGCGCGCGAGTATGAAGAGCTTCTCTCTGTTCGCACAACCTGCGGAGGTATGGCGCGCCGCATGGAGCGTCGTTTTGCCACTACTTCAATCCGGAGCGGTCAAGCCGATCGTGGCAAAGACGTTCCCGCTCACTGAAGCGGCGGATGCTCTGCGCTACCTCATTGAGGGCCGTCCTTTCGGCAGGGTCGTACTCACAATTTGAAAGCTTCTGAGGAGATCCAACATGAATGCCGGATCCATTCGGAACCTCATAATTTCGAGTTCATGAAAATACAGGAGCAAGGGAGCGACATGAGTATAAAGGCCGCGCCGGTTGCAGGCGGAGCGGATCGGTGAACTTAAAAAAAGGGGAAACGAATATGAACAGCCTTAAAGATTCGGTGGCCGTCGCAACGGATGCCATGCATGTGATTTTGGGGGCGAGCGGGAACACCGGCTCGATCATCGCCGATTCTCTGCTATCGAAGGGCAAGAAGGTGCGCGTCGTGGGGCGCGACGCGGGGCGACTGCAGCGCTTTGTGCGCAACGGCGCGGAAGCGTTCGCGGCCACCATGAGCGACGCCGCTGCGCTCACCAAAGCATTCAGCGGTGCGCGCGCGGCCTACTTGATGTTGCCGCCGGCAAAATCCCGAGAGGACCAGGAGCGCGACAGTGACGGGATCGCGAAGGCCGTGAAGGAGTCCGGCCTGCGGTACGTGATCCACTTGAGCAGCTACGGTGCGCAGGTTCCGGAAGGCACCGGCCCAGTCGCGGGGCTGCATTCTTCGGAACAAAAACTGAGCGCGATCAGCGGTTTGAACGTTCTACACCTGCGCGCCGCGTATTTCATGGAGAACAATCTGGCGGCGATCGGCATGATTCGTGGGATAGGAGTTTTCGGAAATGCGCTGCTACCCGACCTGAGGGTGCCCATGGCCGCGACGCGCGACGTTGGCTACTACGCCGCGCAGCGCCTCTTGCACCTGGATTTCTCCGGCAAACAAACCCGCGAACTGCTTGGGGAGCGCGACTTGTCGATGACGGAAGCTACCGCGGTGATTGCGCGCGGAATTGGCAAACCGGATCTGCGTTACGAGCAGTTTCCCTATGACCAGGTGCAGCAGGCGTTGACGCAAATGGGTGTTCCGCCGAAGGGAGCCGCGTTGTACATCGAGATGTATAAGGCTATCAACGCAGGAGTCCTCATTCCGCAGGAGCCGCGTTCGCGGGAGAACACCACACCGACTTCCTTTGAAACATTTGTGCAGGACGTCTTTGCGCCTGCCTATCACGGGACGGCTGCCGCCGCTTAGGCTCAGCGCCCTGGTGACACCGGTTGCGCATCTGCCAACGAGAATTCCGGAAAGCAGCTTCTAATAGTTTTCGATGTCAACCATTAAGAAAAGAGGATCGCAGCATGAGCACCTATAGAGCTGTCACGGTTCGCACGAAGTCACTCGTAAGAATCTTTTTAGTTGTGATGTTATTTTTCGCCTCAACGGAGGGGCTTATGTCACAAACGAATCAGGATCAGAAAGTGCGGAATGTTGTGCTGGTCCACGGAGGCCTCGTGGACGGATCCGGATGGGAAGGCGTGTACAACGCCTTGAAGAAGAGCGGATACGCGGTGACCGTGGTTCAGGAAGCGACAGCGTTTTTCGCCGCCGACGTCGCCACCACTAAGCGCGCGATTGCTGAACAGAACGGTCCGGTGATTCTAGTCGGCCACTCATACGGTGGCGCTGTCATCACCGAAGCCGGCAATGATCCGAAGGTCACTGGACTGGTATATATCGCCGCCTTTGCGCCCGACAAGGGTGAGTCCGTATCCACACTGATCAAAAATACGCCGCCTGGCGCGCCGGTGCTACCGATCTTGCCCCCCGTGGACGGCTACTTACTATTCGACAAGGCCAAGTTCCCCGCGTTCTTCGCCGGCGACGTGAGCCGCGAGAAGGCCGCATTCATGGCCGACTCGCAAGTGCCGTGGGGTGTGAACGCGTTGAACGGCACGATCAGTGAACCGGCATGGAAATCGAAACCTAGCTGGTACCTGGTTACGACCGAGGACAAGATGATTCCACTCGACGCCCAGCTGCAGATGGCCAAGCGCGCGGGCGCGATGATGGTCGAGGTCAAGAGCAGCCACTCGATCTATATATCGCAGCCACAAGCGGTGGCTACTCTGATCGAAAAAGCCGCCAAAGGCGCGCTGCTTGCAGCAGCACGTTAATTCTTGGAACGTGCGCCGGACAATTCCCCAAGTGGAAATTGCCCGGCGCGCTCAGCGCTTAGAACATCGCTCGCTGAAGGAGGGACAACCATCATGCGTGCAATGAGGGCAGAAGGATTTAGCGGTTACAAGGATTTGAAGCTAGTCGACATTCCAAAGCCGGCACTCTCGGATGGCCGGGTACTGGTAAGGATTACAGCAGCTGGGGTCACGCCACTTGACCACACCATTTTGTCGGGCGGATACCCACGCGCGAAAGCGCCCTTGGTCTTGGGAGGAGAGGGAGCAGGCGTAGTGGAGGAGGGAGGGGGAACGGCGTTTCCCGTCGGTTCACGTGTGATGTTTACCGGGCCGTATGGTGTTTCAGAGAATGGCACCTACAGTGAGTGGCTTGCAGTCCGAAAGGAGAACCTTTGCCTGGTTCCCGACAACATCGACGATGTTTCTGCCGCCGGTATTCCCGTCGCTTATCTCACCGCTCAAATGACGCTGAGCCTCGCCAGATTTGCGAAGGGCAAGACCGCGCTGTCGCCCGCGATTGGAGGATCGGTCGGAAACGCAGTCACTCAGTTGGCGCGGGCGGAAGGGGCAAAACACGCGATATCAACGACGACTAACCATGCCAAGGCGGAACATGCGCGCTCTCTGGGCTTCGATGAGGTGATCGACCTTTCTGTGGAGAAGCTTAGCGACGGCGTTCGCCGGATCACGGAAGGTTATGGCGCCGACATCGTGATCGACGCGATCGGCGGAGAGATCTTGAGCGAGGCGCTCGGCACGCTGGCGATTGGGGGAAGTCTGACAACATTGGGCTACTCCGCGGGCCGCAAGGCAACCATCGACGTCACGGATCTGATCTGGAAGCGCGCGAGCATGAGGAGCTTCTCGCTATTCTCACAAACTGTGGAGGTATGGAGCGCCGCATGGAGCCTCATTATTCCATTGCTTCAATCTGGCGCGGTCAAGCCCATCGTCGCCAAGACGTTCCCGCTGTCCGAAGCGGCGGATGCTCTGCGTTACCTGGTTGAAGGCCGCCCCTTCGGCAGGGTCGTAATCACAATCTGACCCCCTGATCAGTGGAGAGAAATACATGAGTGAGTTAGGGCTGGAGGTTATACGAATTTCGCGAAACGGAGTCTTGGGTTACCAACACTTTTGGCGACCGTGTTGTTGAACGGAGCGAATCCGCGAAGTGCTGTTCATGGGCCGGCTGCCAGAGTGCACGCCGAGACCTCCAGAACTATGAGAAGGAACTGATCGAATCGGCTCTCGCGGAAACCGTTGGAAAAGTTGCTGGGCCAAATGGCGTCGCTGCCAAACTCGGAATTCCGCGGTCGACGCTTGATATGAAAATCAAACAACTCAAGATAAAGAAATACAGCATCCGGTAAGGTTCCCTCTTTCAACTCCCCAAAATCCAGCATTTTCCCCAAATTGCGTCCCGCGATTTTCCGTTTCGAGCTCTGTTTTCAGTGAGATCCAATTGGCTACTCGGTTGCACTTCTTGTAATCGGTGCTCGGATGGAGGGAATGCGGTGCAGCACAGTCACGAATGTGAGGCCTCCCGGCGAACTGCATTACGGCGGATATTCTTCGCATCGAGGACGGAGTTTTTGTCGAGTCGGGATTCCGTGGGATGTGATCCAAGACGAGGCAACGCGCGAGCGGTCAAAGAGCGGCCTGCCAACGTTCGGCAACACATTTCCCAAGTGGCACTTCAATTCGTAACAGTAACCAGTTCCAGATCGTTCGCCGTAAGGATTTTCCCTTTCGCGTTTCGCACTTCCAGTCTAGGGGGTTTTCGGGTTCGTTTGTCCAGAACTTGAAGACGTTTCTCGCCGCGGGAGAAAAGATAACTTTCTCCCCATTGGCGCAAAGCAACGATGACCGGGAATAATTCTCGGCCTTTTGGGGTTAGAGCATATTCCTGGTAGGCACTGCCATCCGAAGCCGGCACCTGTTCCATGATTCCGCACGCGACCAACTTCCTAAGGCGCGCGCTCAGGACGTTCTTTGCCAATCCCAAGCTCCTCTGAAACTCGGAGAAGCGTCGTATGCCAGAGAGTGCGTCACGAACGATGAGCAGAGACCACCATTCGCCGATGTTATCGAGCGAGCGTGCCACGGGGCACAAGTTGGCTTTGAAGGATTTGTGTCGCATAGCTCCTCCTATCCAATCGCCAGAACATCTAGTTGCATCATTATACCAGATTCGGACATCCTATGAATGGTTGCATCATGCAACCAGAATAAAAGAAGACACCCAGATCGATTGATCCGCTAGGAGCAGCCGAAATGCAATACGAGAGCCAAATTGAAACTCAAAGGAGAGATACATGCCAATGAAAAGCACAGGCAAAGCAGAGGAAGTCGCCGCACAGACGACCAGAAACGTGCTTAAGAGAAATTCGGTGCGCTTCGCCGCCGTTCTCCTGGCAGCGCTGACGATCTTTGTCGCGGGTCCGAACCCAGCTCTGGCGGCCGCACCCCAGCATCATGATCAGGTGCCGGGGTTCTACCGCCTGAAAGTCGGCGATCTCGAAGTGACGGCCCTATTCGACGGGCCAGGCGTATTCGATGTGAACTGGCTAAACGAAGAGAAGACGAGAGATGGTGTCCGAAAGGCACTGCAAGACGATCCGCACATGCTGGATGTCGCCGATACGGGCTACCTTGTCAACACTGGCAAACAGCTCATCCTAGTCGATGCGGGATCCGGCACCTGGTTTGGTGGGGGCAAGTTCGGGCATTTGGCGGGCAACCTCCGCACCGCAGGATATACGCCGGAAGAAGTCGACATCGTCCTGGTCACGCACCTCCACTCCGACCACATCGGCGGCCTGACCACTCCGGACGGAAAGATCGTCTTTCCAAATGCCGACATCTACGTCGCAAAGGCAGATAGCGACTTTTGGCTGTC
>Ga0210403_10001900_pt1 | contig 19334 bp, 27 predicted proteins | sample IncBWC19MmetaG_FD_150863 | JGI IMG/M metagenome (GOLD analysis project Ga0210403, IMG submission 150863) | Forest soil microbial communities from Barre Woods Harvard Forest LTER site, Petersham, Massachusetts, United States - Inc-BW-C-19-M | ecosystem: Environmental > Terrestrial > Soil >... | reverse complement strand
CGTGCGTTGGTGCAAGCGATGCGGCAAGCAGGATATCGCTAGTCCGCGGCGATCTTCAGAAGGAGGATGAGCCATCCGAAGAACAACGAAAAGCTCGACACCGCCGTAGCCGCAGGCCAAGCCGTGTGATGATGTTGTAGGACGGTAAGGCAAATGCTAGTGGCGAGAGTAGCACTCGATAGTGCTGCCCATAGGAAGAGGCCTATGATTGTCAGTAGGTCCTTGGCAGTGAGCGCGTCGGAGTCGTCGGAGGCCATGTCTACATTCTTCATCGCACTGGCCTATCCATGAGTGTGGCAAAAGCGTGCTCGGCTAGATCATCTGCAAAGTGTTCGCAGCTGCGCTCATACTCATCGTCGGGGAGGTCATGCCCAAAGAGGCTTTCGTCGGCCCACATAGCTAGCGATACGCCGAAGTTAGATAGGTAGGTAGTTTCAGTTCGCTCCATACTCTCAGTATAGCATGTGCAGCATGTCTGCTAGAATGAGAGGTATATGAGCAATACATTCGACTATCACTTCTTCGCTGGAGCTCGCGTCGAGGCGCAGGCTGGCGCAATCGGCGAGGCGCTTGAAGCCCAAGGGTTGCATCCAGGTCGCATAATCAGTAGCAGCAAGAGCTACTACAGCAAACAGCATCCGGGCCACATCGTGTTCTTCAACGCCTGCATCTTCGTCAAGGAACGTCGCTGGCTCAAGGTCATATATCGTCAAGTGTGGTGGGGCGACATTGACTTGACCGAGAGCCAAGCAGCCGTCGTGGCGGCAGCCGACGCATGTGGGCACGACCTGTATGTGACCCGCGAGAAATACAGTCACAGGGGCAAGCCCGACGCCCATGAGCATCGCTAGGCGGCTCAAAGCTATGGTGGCGCAGTTCCCTGATTGGGATAGCGCACATCTATCGTCAGTAGATGGCGGTGCGCGTAGAGTGTCAAGATGCGTCGGCTTGCTGGGACAAAGCTGACGATTATGTTACACCAACGATTAGGGACATATAGTTAGACGCGCGAGGGCTGCTTGCGTATGTTATAATTGACGAAATGAGTGATCGTCAAGTTGATTCATCCTCTCGACGTTCGTACGTTTATTTCATACAGGCTTACGGTGGAGGGCCGGTAAAGATTGGGTGGACGTATAATCCTGAGCGCCGTCTCAAAGACCTTCAATCAGCGTCGCCTTACAAACTTGTGATCAGAAAGATTGTGTCTGGTACTCAAAGGCTAGAGCATTATTTGCATCAGCGTTACGAGTCAAATCGCCTTGAAGGCGAGTGGTTCGAAGTTCAATTGGATATGCCGGGCTGTTTGCACGCTGATGGACTAAGCACGGCTGATTGGCTTGATGATGAGTTCAAGGTAAAAGTCTTTGAACGAGAAGCACAAGAACAGCGTGAGGCAGCGCGGGCTTATCGACAACGACAAAAGCAGCAAGCGAATAAACGTGCTTGGAAAAATCGTGCTTTTGAGGAAGCCACTAAGCAACTGGCGCAGAACAAAGTCAATAATGGCTAAGCCAGAAAGTGACAAATCACGCAGCGGCGGCTTCTGCCGCAAGGCGGGATACAAGAGCAAAGCGATAGCCAAGCGAGCTATGAGGCATATGCACACGTCGGCCAAACCCAATCGAGCCTATCACTGTCCGTGGTGCAGCGAATGGCATCTCACGTCCAAGCCGCGCATAGACGAGCTACACGAGCGTGAGGTAGCCAAGGTTGCGGCGATGCGCGAAACCTGCTAGGCTCACGACATGGATACTTACGGATGCCACACATCAGTCGCAGGCGTGAGGGGCGACCGCACGCAGGTCAACGAGCGCACCAGGACTCTCGTGGAATTGGACGAAGCCAAGGCGCAGTTTGTGGCATTGATCATGGACGAGATAGGCAGCGGATACACGACTGAGGCGGAGATGGTCAAGTGGGCCTTGCACAAGCCTTTCGTGCTCGAAGCCATAAGGCTGCTCACCAAGCTATCGCCCACTGAGATCGTGGCGGCTCTAGATGAGTTGACGGAGGAGCCGACAGACTGGCTTGATCCTCGTGCAGTGGATGCGGTGGCCATCATCATCAACCGCACACGAGGCAAGCATGAGCCAGTGGGCACAGAGGATCGGTTGGAGGCGCTAGAGGCACTCGAAGATGCGAGGAGAGCAGCCACCGAGCCCGCGTACCCAAGCAAAGAGACAGGCCAACTCGATCACCACATGAATCTTACCGGGCATGGCAGCGACGGCGAGGGCCAGTTCGCCTAACCGCAGTAGGCGCGGTGGACATCATCAAAGCGATCGTCGCATAGGGCAGAGCACGGCGAGCAGCCAAGAGCGGCATGACGCTTATGCCACCACTCAGAGCTTAGGTGTGAGCGACGGTCACAATCTCGCATGACCCACAGGTAGAAGCCCTGCGGTGTGTCGAGATCATCGAAGTTGATCATTAGTGCACGTCGTGGTAGTTGTCCGAGACGGCAATGAATTGATCGCAGGGACAGTAGACTTCAACACTAGCGTCGTCAGCGTCAATGGTCAGCGTGGCATAAGCGCCGTGACAGGTTCTATTGTTGGGGTCATCAGGCCAACCATGCTCACCACGGAAGTGACCGCACAAGCAACGAAGTTCGGTGTCGGCATCCATGATTAATGACTGACGACGCTCAAGATGATACCAGCAGTGCTGAGCAAGATGGCCAACACGCTGATGGCGAGAGTGAAGTTAGGGTTCTTGTACATACATACATCATAGCAGGGCAGCAGCCGCTAGGATTTGCAGTGAGGCGTGCGCACCAAGAGCTTGCGCCTACGGAGAGCAAAGCGCCAGTCCAGTCGAGCACGGTCAGCTTTGAGATTGATGCCATAGATGTGATAGGCGGATTCAAGGCCAAGCGGATTGCACTTCTAAAAGCTCCAACTAGGCTGGTTGGACCAAAGGACCACAGACCGATCGCCAGTGTGTAGAGTGCAGAAGCAATACATCACCACAGCATAGCACGCAAGCAGCGGCCATGCTCAAAAACCTCTTGGACAAACTCAGGGACAGCAGCTTAGTACATAGCACAGACTTCACCCACAGTACGTAGCTCACACTCCCGTTCGTCCGATCCCCCTCTCGAACGACCAATCGGCAAGCCCTCTCCGCGCACGGGAGTAACGTAATTACATATTCACCGATTCACTGCGATGGTGAATAAGGTTGAATCAGTGAATCAGGTAACGATGCAGCGAGTTGACACATCCATCAACTCAGCGCATCGTTAGAGTGACAGACCTAGCGGTTGTGATACCAAGACCGAGTGCGCACGATCGTATTCTCCACATGCAGTATGCACCACTCGGGTGCGAGGAGAATGGTCACGCCGATGCACACTAGGATGATGAGTGAGGCTATGGCTATCATGCGTACAGCTTAGCACAGATCGGCGCGTGCGTCAAGCGCTGTAACCCGTCCGTCATGAAGGGAACTCCCTGCCTTTTGGAGACTTTGATAGGGGATCGAAATCGCGGAAAGTCAAAAGGGGGAGGTCCCTTAGCATAAGCGGGTCCCCTATTCGGGGGAGCCCACGGGACGGGTCCTTCCCTCGGGTCCCATCTAGTTCCAGCGCGATGACAGAACATCGGAGGCTCACCGGGGCGGAAGAGAACTGTGAATCCCGAATGGTGGCTCATCTGGCCCTCAACTTTCCCATGACCTCGTTAGCGATCTGCAAGGCTTCGTTGCCGCCACTCCCACGCTCCTGCATAACGCTATCGACGGCAGCGCTAACTTCCATGTAGGAGAAGTAGTTCTCTTCGGCTTGGCGGAGTAGAATGCGCAGATCACGGAGCTTAGCAGGGTCCGTTGCGTGACGGATCAACTCTGCCGTTTGGTGCTTGAGAAAGGGCCTCTCGTTTGTCAGAGTCAACGGAGCCTTGACGCGCACGAAACAGCCGCGATCGTCTACCTCAACAAGCCCCGTCTCGGCGGGCACATACAACTCCTTCTTCTCTCCTGGCTCGCGTCGCTCAATCTCCTCGGGCTTGAGCAAACCAACCGGGACGGCGAATACGAAGTAGTTGCTCTGTTCGAGCGCCCAGTAAGCCTTTCCCGGCCACGGCAGTACGTGTTTGGTACGATAGCTCGCTTTTGCTCCCGGCTGGTACCCATATAGCTCCCGGCGAAAGTCTGAACGGCTGACCTTGACCTCATAAGCGACGATCGCGTTACTGATCTGGCTGAGGTTTTCGAGTCCTGGGGCTTTGGCGCTGCGCCATACCCCAAGCGCCAGCGTGTCGATCCCACCAGAGGCCGTGCTGTAGCCGCTGAAAGCCTCGTCAATACAGACCCATTCCCCGGACCCTCCATTGCATCCGTGCCGCCTATGCAGGGCTTCCTTGACTTCCTGCGCGTTCATAGCACCATCACCGGATAAGGCTCGTCCATCGGGTGGATCATCGAGAGGCGATTAGGCAATTTGTAGCCTGCTCTGGCATAACGATCCTGCGCGTCTTGCCATTCTGCATCCGTTTCCGGAGGGTTGTCTTCGTAGTATTTGTCGAGATGCTTCTTGCCGAACCCCTTGATCGTACCGCTGGTGCTTACGTGGTCCAGGCCGCTCGGAGGAGGTAGTTTTCTAAGCTCGGGTTTTGGAGGCATCCCCTTGGGCCTTGGCGGCGGTTTCATCGGAACAGGTTTTTCCGCCAGCCCCGTCGTAAAGAGGGTCATCACCCGTCGTTCGAAAGTCTCTGTGTCGAATTCGCCATTGACGAACTTGCGCTTAGCCTCGTCCAGGTACGTGAGAGCTTTGATCGGCACGTCCTTGTAGAGGGTCCAGAATAGGAAGCGTCCGTTCTTGACCCTTTCGGTGCGCGGCTTCGGCTGCCAGCCCACCCTATACCCCGTACTCGATCAGCAAGTTCTCGTTTTTCATTTCGTCCTCAAGCCACTGGTCGATCTTGACGGTCGCCTGCGCATGCGCTTTGCGAATCCATAGCTGCATCTCTTTGGACTCCGCCATACGTCGCCAAGCGATCTTCTTGTTCTGCCCTTGGGTGCGCTCCTCCCGGCCTTCTCCGCGAGCGCCAGAAGGTCTATGGATGATCCGCACGCCTGTGTCGCGCTTGTCTTTGTTCTGCCCTCCCTTGCCGCCGCAGCGGAAGGTCTGGACATCGCAGTCGTGGATCGTGATGTGAAGGACGCGCTCCCTCATACTTACCTGACTGGCGCTTTCGCTAGTTTAGCGATTCCGGCAGCAGCGCATTCTATGGTGCGCGCCATGGGTCCCCAGACTGTCGCGTTAGTGGACCAGAGATCGCTATCGGCCTTGGTCCTCGTGAGCGGTGTGCGAGCCTCGTAATCTGCGCGATCCTGCTCTTCCCGGTAGTAGGCGTCCCAACACTCAGAGGCTTCGCACCACCAGGCATCGTCCATCACATCCGGGGAGCCGCAATAAAAGCATGTCTCAGACAGCGGTTCGCTCATGAGTACTGTCCATTTCGTTACGTTCTAGCTCGGGAGCGTGTGTCCAGCGGGACGTGAGGAAGATATAGCACTCTGCTTTGCCGCAGCGTTCGCAGCGGCGTACGGGCAGAGATGGGTTGGAGTCATCGGCCTCCCAGGTGTGCCAGTGGAACCTCATGATGTCGGGCATCCCTTGTGAAGGGGCAGCACTTTGGTCTGGGGCGGAGCTTCGTGCCATTGAGGCTTTGCAACCGTCACAGCTTTGCCATCGATCTCGACGGCGAACGGAAGCTCAACCTTCTCATCCTGACACAACCTCTTGATCTCGCTACGGCAGGCGTCTAGCTGAGCCATCAGGTCGTGCTTCTTGATGGCTTGGCGCGCGACGCCACCTGGAACTGTGCCGTGGTCTGCCCCAGCGGTAGGTGCGTGAATGGGTTGTCCCAGATGCTACCACGTCCGCAGTACACGTCGTAGGGTTCCTTGTTGCAGTTGACAGCGCGCGTGGGGAAGATGATCTCTTTCATGCTGCCTCTAGTGCGATGAGATTCTGCATTGATCTGATGCGCGCTTGATGGACCGCTTTGTCGAAGCCGGGACGGTTGGCCATCTCCGGATCGAGTTTGCAGGGGTCCCCCGGAAGCGAATCACATTCAGGACAGGACACCCAGACCGCATCTTCGGGATTCGAGGCATTGAGTTGACGACTCATGTCAGTACGTTTGGACGCAGACGAATCCTGGGACCCAATATGCGCCAGCGGAACCACTGATTATTCGGTGGCCACCAGTACAGCGCGAACGGATACCACGTACAGTAACCGCCACCCATGTCCTCGCGCTTCTGCGTCAGATTGATTTTGATGCGATTCCACCCTACGTCGAGCACCCAGGTCGTGTGGTAGTCGAACCCGTTCAGCGGGGAGCGCCCGGTTTTGTACTTGACTTTCAGTACCTTCATCGCAGATGCCTTTCGTCTATACGATACTTGGCTTGAGGCGTCAGCCTTTCACAAAGCCTCTTGTGATCTTCGGCGTCGCTCACATCCCGGAAGATAGCATCAACGAACTCCCAGCCGTCGTCGCGTATGCCGATCACTAGATAGATCATCAGTCGTCTTCCGGCCAATCGGGGCAGCGCTTCGGTACGCGCTGCCAAGGAGTTACGTCGCGTTCCATGATGATGTACTGCTCCTCGTCGGCTCGTCCATCGCCAGCCGACTTCCGTTCGCCTCCGCGCTGCTGCGTTTCAGCGCTCGACAAATCGTCGTAAGGTCCATGCTTCGACTTGACTTGCCCAGTCGAGGTCGAGATGCGATGGACGGCGTACTCTGTCTTCGTCAAGCTCATGGGTCGAGGATGAAGATGAACATCTCGGCGAAGAAGCCGGAGGCCGCGATGACTCCGAAGACCAGGAGCGGAATCCATACGCCCGTCAGGACGATGATGGGGACGCCTATGAAGACGAGAAGGAAGATACCTATGAGCGCTGTTAGGGCGGCGATCTTCATGATAAAGGCATCGTAGCAGACTCGACCGAGGTTCGTCAAGGCCCCAGAAATGGCGAGAGCCCCCAGGCTGACTTGGGGGCTCTCGCTGGTGGGCGTGACCGTCGCGCTCAACTCTGCTCGACCCAGAGGAGCAGCAACGCCTCTGAGCTTAGCACATGATCTAGAGCGCTGTCAAGACCCTAGTCGCCGCCACCGCAGGTGGCAGAGATCAGGGCATCTCAAGTTAGCCTTGAGACTGGGCGTGAGATCAAACGTGCGGCCCGCGATGTATGGACCAGAGTCCTCGCGCGTGCCGACGACACATCGCCCGGCGTAGCAGAATTCCGCGCGGGTTCCGCACGGCCAGTAGGTGCTCAGTACGCCGTCGATGCCCTGTGCGAAGCCATTGTTCAGATGGTTGCCACAGGCAGTACCTTCGCCTCCATCGTTGTACCAGGACGCAAGCGCTGCACTGCGCACGATTGGCGGGTGATGATGGTGGCGACGGTGATGGTGTACATGGTGATGATTGACTTGAGAGAACGGCAGGAACAGCATGAATACTGCGACTGTAGTAGCAAAAGGAATTGCTCTCAGCCTCCTTGTCGTCGTTTAGCGAATCGGACAGACTAGCACATCTCCGGCGCGATCCGCTCCATAATGTATATGAGCGTTGAAACGTGGCAGTTCAGGGTGTCGATGCCAGTGAACAAGGACTATTGGGATGAGTGGCATGCCAATCCTGAGAACGGCCTGTACCACGCAACGTCACCGGATCGCCTTGAGTCGATCATGCAACATGGACTGCACCCTTGGGACTCCCCGATCGCCGGAGGGTCAAGATATGAGCCTGAGGCGCTGATCCCTGGCAAATGGGGATTTGACTCTAATGACGAGCCTCCGCGTGAGATCGCCTGGAGGCCAATGGAATGGCCGCGACGTACTTCTGCTGCGATGTATACCCCTTGGCAGTGGGGTGAGTGGGGCAGAGGCATCTACTACCCGGAGACAGGCGTTCTACAGACGTGGAGCGACGATCGTTCGCACCTGGATGTCTGGAACGATGACGAGAACTACTCACAGCCTGGCGGAGCGCATCACATTGTGATCCGGCCCAACGGAACCGTCCACGATCAAGGCGCGTTCGCTCGTGACTTTGGAGACACAGAGACGGATGTTCCGGGACTCCAACAAGCGCTCAAGGAACTCGACCCGCGCCTGCGTCTCGATTCCTCCAACGATTGGTCATTTGGCCCTACCGAGCCTATGGAGGAAGAACCGTCCTCTGTGAGCCGAGGCGAAGACGGAGGTACCGAGCATGGAGTCCAAACCGCCAATGATTTCGCAGGGAGCCTCTAGTGCGTCGGCTGTTCTTCTATGACTCCCGTCAGCGTCGCGTCTATATCTTTGGACGCCACTTGCATCACGGGCTAGACGGGCTCGTACTGATCGTGGTGGGTTTGGCCCTGGTCATCCATGATTTTCACGATTGGCCCTTCTTCCCAGAGGGCTTCGTGAAAGATCAGCTTTCGGCAGGGTAATAGGCAGATGGCCTACCCCGCTACATTCACTGCCTTCCCGTGGGAAGACCTCCCGAGCGAAAACACGCCCTTCGACAAAGAACTTGCGCAGGAAGCTGAAAAACGCCTGGCCAAATTCACTGAAGAATACGAAGTCCACTGGCGAGCCCCGGTCAAAAAAGAATCCGAACTGCCCAAAGTCACGGTGGCCAAAGGGGACATCTTCCTGGTCGAAGAAACCAAAGAACTGGTCCTCTACAACGGCTCTGAATACGTCAAACTGAATACCTTTGTGCCGTTCTGGAAAGCCGCCGTTACGAAAGAAACCGAACTCCCAACAGGGGGCAACGTAGTCGGCGATGTGCGCCTCGTCACCGAACTTGCGCAGTTCTTCATCTGCGTATCCACAACAGGATCGATTGCGGAACAGTGGCATGTCTTTGAAGTCGCTCCCCACCACTGGATGCCCCCGGTAGCCAAAGAATCCAACCTACCAACAGTCAGCAACGTGGTCGGGGATGTGCGCGTAGTAACGGAACTCAACCAACTCTACATCTGCATCGCCACGGCTGGATCGATCGCAGAACAGTGGACACCGTTTGGTCACGTACATACGATGGAGACGCCAACCTGGGTCGTGGCAGAAAAACTCTCCCCCGGCATCATCCCTGGACCGTTCCGCAAACTCGCCACATCTGAGACGCAGACACTCATTGGCGCTGAATACGAACTCGGCAAAGGTAAAGGCGCGAACGAAATCGAATTCAACGTCGAACGCTGGGATGCCGAAGGCACCAAAGAATGGGCTCCGATTGCCAGCCTCGAAAAAATCAAACTGAAAAAAGAAGAAGTCAAAACCGTCTCAGGGCTCACCGTTGCGCTGCATACGAAAGACCGGCTGCGACTCGCCATCCTGTCCGTAACCGCCGAAGCTGAAGGACTCGCCTTGAGCGCTTTCGTTGAACACGTAGCCAAGGTGTCGTAATGTCCTTCCCCACATTGACGCTACTCGATAGCTTCAAACGCTCAGAAGAACCGCTTTCTAACGGAGGCAAATGGAAAGCGTTCTTCCCTGCGAATTCCGGTTTGAGCCACTGTAACGGTACGGACTGGGAAACTCACGCAAAAACTTTCAACGAAGGGGCTTATTGGAGTCCTATCGAATTCGCCAGTCCAGGCGTAGCCATTACGCGCGATCAGCGCATCGAAGATGCAGGTACTTGGTGGATTTGGGCCTGTATATCCAATCCAACAACCTCCAAAGTCAGCGGCTATCGGTTGGCATTGGTTCACACTGGATCGGTAGGCAAATTTGAAGTCAAACTTGAAAAGTGTACCGAAAATAGCTTCTCGGTCCTTTCGACTACGACAGGCGAGACATACGAACTAGGCGATAAGGTCGGCCTAGCGGTACAAGCGGGCAAAGTCGAATACTGGCACAAAAAAGGCGCAGGAGCCTGGGAAGAACGAGCGAATCACGCCGATTCCGCGTACACCAAAGGGTTCGTTGCAATTCACGGAGAAGTGGCCAATGGTGACACGACTAACTTCGAAGCGGCTAGCTCGATTGGCGGAGGACCCACAGTTGAAAACCCTGGCAAACAGCGCGGCCACACGTTCAAACCCACTTCGCTTCAGATCAAAGCTCTCAACGTCACCAAATACTTTGCGACCAACCTACCGCTCGGTTTGTCCATCAGCGAATCGACAGGGCTCATCACAGGGGAACCCGAAGCAGAAGAATCTCCGATAGTCAAAATCAAAGTCGAAAATGAAGCGGCGGAAACGGCTGAAACCAGCTTCGAATGGATCATCTCAACACGTAACAGCAACGTGCTGAGCATGATCGTCTGTTAGTCATCGTAGTACGATTTGCTGACGGTGCGCACGTTGTGCGCTAGGTCATACGAGATGAGGGCAGTCTGGTTGCGCGTCTTGATGAGCCGCGACTGGTTACCTGGCAGTTCTGATTCGAACGTGTCGGGTGCCAGTTTGGTCAGCGTAGCGATAGGCGCAAAGCGAATCAGTTGATCCGGCCCGCGCATGATGCGCAAGAACGACCCGACGGTGAAGATGTGCGTGTTGTAGAAGCGTAGCTGAGCCTGGATACGCAGCTTCACGGTGCTGCGCACCTTACCACCGAATTCCAGTGAAGCGGAGAGAGGTCTAATGGTCGGTTCTGGCATTACCCTTTCCTCCCGAAGACTTGACGCCTTCTCACGACCGGCTGCACTTCCATTTCGGGGAAGCCCTCTAGGTGGTTGACGAGCCCGTACACTTCGCCCGATTCCCTCCTACGCAGAGTGAGCGTTGGGAACTCCGATTGCTTGCGCAAGAGGATATCGGGGATCGGTTTGGTGCCGAAGATTTTTTCGAAGTTGATGGAACCGAAGAAGCTCAGCGTGGCGGTCAGCGCGCGACGGATGTTGCTACCTGCGATACGTCCGTTGAAGCTCAAGGTTGCCACAAGGACTTGCACAAGTTTGACCTGTGGCACCATCGATCCCGCCAAGGTGAGGGCCGCGCGTAGCTCGCGCAGCACAGAACGTCCCACTGTCCCGACAAACGTTACACTAGCGGTCAGTTGGTGATAGGTTTTGTTCGACGTTTCCCCTGAAACTCCGAGTGAACCAGCGAGTTGATGCAGAATGGCCCTCTGGAGCGCCCCTGTTGCCCCGAGAGAGCCTTCGAGCGCGTGGACGATGGAACGCCCTACTGAGCCTTTGAACGTCAGAGAGGCCGCTAGAGAGTGTCTAATCGATCGAGGGAGCGTACCAGCGAAGTTGAGCGATGCGTTGAAGCGCTGAATGAATTCCCCAGTAAGTTTGAGGAACCCAGAGAAGGACAGTTCGCCCGACAGGGCATGCCTGATGTTACGGCGCGATGTCCCCGCGAATGTGAGGGTAGCTTCGAGTTGCTTGGTAGCGGTGCCTCGTACCGATCCAACGAATGTCAGAGCCGCTGTAAGAGCGCGTGTGGTGGTCCTCGATGCGACCGAACCGGCGAATGAGAGTGACGCCGTGAGCGCCCGTCGAGTACGTGGCGAGAGCGTTCCGAGGAAGCTAAGCGCCCCAGCGATGGCGTGAGAGGTATCTTTGCCTAGCGATCCTTCAGAACCCAGCGATGCAGACTCCTGGCGTACAATGCTGCGCGGAAGCGTTCCGAGGAAGGAGAGCGACGCGACAAGTTTTTGAGTGAATTCGCTGGCTTTCGGAACAAGCGAGCCAGCGAATTCCAGAGTCGCGCGCAACTGATGAACGATGTTGCGAGGCAATGCGCCCGTGAAGCTCACACTGGCGGCTAGTATGCGCAGTGTGTCGCGGCCCAAGTGACCTTCGAATTCAAGTTTGGCGGTTATGCTGTGCGCGACCAATCGTGTAACGTTTGCGGCGAAACTCAAAGAGGCAGACAGGGGGTGTGTCAAGAATCGTGCTAGCGATCCCAGGAAGCTAAGGCTCGCTGGCAATTGGTATTTAGTGTTGCGAGGCAGCGATCCTGAGAACGTCAAGGTTGCCGTGAGTTTTTCGGCGGTTCGACGGAGGGCTCCTGCGAATGGCAGCGATGCATGCAGTTGCTTAGTCGTTGTTCGAGCAAGCGTATGCGGTATCGCAATATCAAAGTTTTCAAGTCTACCATTATTACCCTTGGCACCGAATCCGATGTACCCTTTGGTATATGTAGAATCGGTGCCTTGATTCACTATGGTCCAGGCCCCAGAAGCACCTACTTTGTGCCATGCTATTACTTTGCCTTCAATGACCTGCAAGGCGATGGAATCTTCAATTGCGATTACAACGCCCGTCGTTTCAGCCAAGACTGTGAAGACGCCTTTTTTCATTAGTTCTACAGTCACCTTGTTTTCTTTTTTGCTTTCGACCGTTTCTTCTACCTTCAAACGGTAACCCGACTTTTCGGTAGTGGTCGGTGTGCTTAGACACGACTCAAGGAAGAAATATCGAGAGTTCGTTGCGGAAATCCCGAAAATTTGCACTGACGTGGCTGGTTCGGTGAATTCTTCAGGATTCCAATAAGCCCCATCTTCGCCTTCAGCGAATCCAGTAGTCGCTTTCCATCTGATGTGGCTTGAAATTTCTGAGAGTTCTCCAGTAGTTTTACATCCGTTGATTAGGGTCCATTGACCACCGTTAGAGAGAGGTTTTTCTATGACTCTTTGGAGTGTGTCAAGGGTAAGAAACCGTATGGATTGGAGATTTTGCAGCAAGCCAATGCGTAGAGTCGCTATAAGACTCATGCTGCGTGTTTTATAAACGACTGCCTTTCCGACCCAAGTGCCTGTCAGCGAAAGTGTCGCTTTTGGTGCCGTAGTAGCCGTTGTTTCGATATTGTACTCAGCACCTACCGATCCACCCGTTTGGTCCGCACCCGTTAGCCCTTTATATGGAGAGGTAGCAGAAAATGTTCCTAGACTAGTTGCTCCAAATGCGGCATAAATCATATCTGTCGTAGATGGCGCTTTTTCAATGATTCCAGCTTCAACCGCCGTTCCCGATCCTTTGGCTCCTGCGCTTTTCGTAGAAACATAAGAGCCGTTTTCTTGTTTTTGAATACCTTCCCATTCAGAAATAATTACCTCAACAACCGCGAGAGCTTTCAACCCTTTGATAGTTAGGTTTTTACTACCTGAAGATTTGATCTCGCTAGACCAAATGCTAAGATTTACTGCGGTTGTGCTATGTTCTTCACCATCCTTTACAAAAATGCCACCTTTTGCGCTTTCCACTTCCATCGAGGTAGGGGCTGCTTCAGCTGCCTGTGCAACAGCGACAATCCATCGCCGACCTATGTTTGACCCGAATTTTTCTTCAGTAGGGACGGTGAATTCACCACCAGCAGAAGCCGTGCCTGTTGCGTGCGCAACTTCTCCTATATAAGTGATTGCCATAGCACCTATTACCCCTACGAAGGGTCGTCGTCACTGGAGGTAGCAAAAAGCCCGCTTGCGCGGGCTCTTGTTCAGATTTCGATATGCGGGCCGCGCATTAGCCGCCGCCTTTGATTTCCAATTCGTAGGGGAATTCGATCGTGTTACCTTTTTCAACGTTGATGGCTGAGAAGACTCGGTGATCCCACATGACCGGAAGAATCTTGAATTTCGCTTTGGCTTCTGGAGTCGTTCCAAGTTCGGCTGCTTTGGCCTTGACCCAACCGGGGATTGTTAGAAGCGTAGTAGAAGAAGCGGTGATGAGCCCGTAGACTTCTTCTGATTTTTCAGCCCAGATGACCTTGTTCTGTTCGCCTCGCGTTTTGGTAGCAGATGCCGTGAAGGCAGCAGCTTTACCTTCAAGAGAGGTAACCGTTGATTTTTCGGATTCTGTTGAAGCGCCAAGGAGGTTTTTGGTGGAGAACAGTCCCCACTCGGTGATTGCCGTAGGGCCAGCTAGGTTGGCTTCCAGTTTGCCGGTGATGATGATCTTGGCGTTACCCGTAGCAGACCATTTCAGGACTGAAGACGTAGCTGCGACGTTTTCTTTTTTGCCTGATTCGTTTTCTGAAGGGGTCTGAAGCTGGTAGTCGGTCTGGGCGGCAGCGGTAGCGCCGGTTCCCCAGTTGATGTATTTGCAGACGTTGAGAGTGTTGATCGGTTCCGCCGCTTCGGTCTGCCAGTTTGAGTCGTTGGCGAGAGCAGTTACACCGATGTTGGTGACAAGACCTGAACCAAGATCAAATTCGTCAAGGATGACACCCTGGCGCATCTGGCCACGCTTACTGTATGCGGGTCCACGATGGATCGCGCCCAGGTGGGTCGAGATCATCTGGCTCATGAACAGTCCGGCCTCGCCTGGATCGCGCGTGAAAGCGAAGCGACCGAACTTAGGCACAATGAAAGAGTATACCTTAGACTTCTTTGGGTTCTGTGCGCTTCGGGGCTCCAGGTAGCCCCTCATGCCGACGCCGGGTGTAAGTGTCTTTGCCATCGCCTATTATATCGCGGAGCGCGGAAAAAGATGCACGGTCTAAGAAGTTCTCAGCCATCTTCGCATGTAATAGATGAGATGTCGAGCGCCCTGCCCGCCAAAAAGAACTTCCCCTTCTGGAAAGGCTCAACGTTCCGGTACGCTTTTGAATGGAAAGACGAAACGATCGTAGAAGGGAAACCTGTCCTCAAACCCCATGACCTCACGGGATACACGGGACTGGCTAACTTGACCCCTCTGCCCGGAGAGCCGGGTGAACCGCTCGAACTCACCACAGAAAACGGCGGAGTGATCTTCGGTGGCTATCTGCTCAAAGAACCTAAAAACGGACTGGTCGAAATCTACGTCACCAAGGCACAGTTGGAAACTATCCAGTTCAAGAAGGCTAACTACACACTCTTTGCCACGGAACCTTCCTCGCCCAAAGACGTGTTTTCGCTCTTGAGTGGTAGGTTCACCGAAGCGGGACCTCCTCTATAACGAGCAAGGATTTCGTCGGCAAAGGCGATCAGATCCTCGACACGCGCACCGGCCGGATGCTTGCCGGACCATAGCTCAAGATTCTCGATTCGGTTGTCTGTTTTGATGAGGTTTTTGTGATGCACCGTCTCATCTGGAAAGAGCGGTCGGCCAAGATGCTGTTCCATCACGAGTCGATGCTGACGAATCCTCTTTCTCTTGATCGAGTGGACCACGTAGCCATCCTTGTCGATGTACCCGGAGCCTCCGACTTTCTTGAAGGGGCGCAGAGGAATGCCCATCTGCATCTGTTTGTAATGACCGCTACACAATCCCTTGGACAAGGCTGGCCTGTCGCATGGACCAAAGGAACAGGTCCCCGACTGAGAGCCCGGCAGCGCGTGGTCCTGTAGAGCTTTCAGGGGCTTGCCATGAAGCATCTGGCGGTAGTGCGGCTCGCAGAGATCCTTGGCTGCATGTGGCCTATCACAGCCGGGGAAAGAGCAAAATCGCATGGTCCCATTCTACCATTGACAGGGTGTCGGGCATCCTGTAGACTGCGCCGCTCATATCAATCAACTCAAGGAGTTCCGATGAATCGGAAGTACCTCGTAGGCATACTAGCCGCCGCCGTGGTTGGGATCATCCCGGCAACTGCTTCGGCTTCGTCAACCAACCTCTGCGTGTCCAACTCGCAGCTTGTGTCGGTCACGACGCCGTTGACTCTCGGCGGCTGTTTGTCTGAATTCACGCTCACCGCGTTCGGAGAAGAAGGACCCGCTGGACCCACAGGCCCGACCGGGGCGACTGGAGCCACGGGTGCGACAGGTCCGAAAGGTGCCGAAGGAGAAGTCGGCGCTCAGGGACCGAAAGGCGAAACCGGCGCAATTGGAGCCACAGGGGCAACGGGTGCCACTGGACCGGAAGGCAAAGAAGGGAAAGAAGGCGTCGGGATCAATCCTCCTGAAGGGGGATATCACTTCGCAGAACCACAGACGGGCAAAGAAGGCACGACATACACGCCATCTGAAACTCACCCGGCTCTCGTAACAGCGTTCGTCAAGGAATGTGCCGAAGCTTCTATATCGGTGGGTTCTCTGGTCGTCGCCAAATTCGGTGCCGCTACGGTCAAAGAAGGCTTCGTGACCTTCTGGGTTCCGCCGACGTATGGCTGGAAAATGACCAAATGCAAAAGCATGACGTACACCTGGATTCTCTAGCCTCACCCATCCACGATTGACGCAACGGAACGGGCCTCTTCGGAGGTCCGTTCTTTTTGGGGGTGTCCGCACAGATAACAGGTGAGATGATTACGAACAAGGGTAAAGTCCTGTGGGCGAATGCGATCGGGGACCTCGGGAACGGGTTTACAGGCACCGTCAAAGCCTCAGGCCCTACCACTCTCGAAGCGGCAGGCGCTCCCAAATGGGTAGCGGAACAGTTCGTGGGGCAGGACGTGTACTCGGGGTCTGTCGTCGGTACGGTCCTGAGCAACACTGAAACCGTCCTAACAGTGGCGCGCTGGGAGAATCTACCTACCGCTGCCAGCCCGTCTCACAGCCGCAAGGAAGAAGCAGCTGAACCACCCATCGTCAGTTCAGCTTTCTCGATTGCGTCTGGTACTACTCCCGCTGCTTGGATCGCTGTCACCGCTAACTCAGCGGAACCGAAACCAGAAAACGAAACGCTCACAGGCGAGATCAAAACATCTGAAGGTGGGCTCATTCGTGGACTCGCTACGTTCAAATACATCGGCGGCAAAGAATACGAAGTCAAAGTCACCTTCACCGCGAACTCGCATGACACAGGATTGCCTGTGACGCTAGCCAAGATTGGAATCTTCAACGCTCATAACGGAGGGATCATGATGTTTGAATCGCTACTCACGGCTACGGCGGAAATCAAAGAAGTTGGCGACTCGGTGACAATCACTGATATTATCACCGGCTCGTAGCCATGGAGCATATCGGGCCAACCATTGAACCTGCGTTGTTCTGTGATCACGGACGTTGGTCAGTAACAAAAGACGAAACATGTCTGTATCTGCCTGGGCGTCGCGCTCGTTCAGGTAAGGCTCACTATACCGATGGACGACTTGGTTACTGGCTGTGTCGTTTATGGTGCTGGCGGAATAGCTATGGCTGGCTACCCGTCATCTAAAGGAATACGATGAATCTTCGGGCGTTTCGACACACTATTACCTATACGGTGGGGTTCTATCTGCGTTCTGGTGGTATAATTGTTACCAATGCAGCGCATAAATGTTACCGCCTCTTCGCTAGTCTATAGCCATACGCTAAAAGACCTATATCTACTGGTTAGCGAAAGCGGCTGGAGCATCAAGAAGATCAAGTACGACAAAAAAGACGACTGCTACATTGCATCTGCCAAGAACGTTCATGGCGATGAAATAGAGAAGACGGGTCCGGATGAGGAAATGGCTACCCGAAATCTCGTTTTGGCCATACAAAGAAAGAACCACATGCGCTCCGCCGCGATGGAACGCATCGGTATGTGGAAGGCAGACTGGAGCGACCAGCTACAGCCGATCGCTGAAGCCTACGCTAAGGCTCCTGTCTATGACCCGAAAGCAGCAGCGGCCTACAAGGCGCTTGCCGACGACTCTATGCGTCGCGCGGAAATCCTGCGCAAACAGCTTCACATCGAGGAAGTCAACGACCCAGAGCCATACTCTAGTCACGAAAAGATGTTGGATGACATTCACAAACGTCAGCATTATGAAGTTTCGCGTGCCAATACCGATCACCCTCTTTGGACACCGGAACAAGTTATAGCTTATCGAACGGTTCACGATATTTTGGGTCATGGAGTTTCTGGTGGTGATTTTGGATGGGAAGGGACCAACAAAGCTACGCAAGCACATATGCCTTTGCTTTCTTCAGAGGCGCAAAAGGCCCTTTTCACGGAGGCAATCGGTCAAACTGCCTATGGAACCCATTATCGACACTTTGGTCCCCAGAAGGTCGCGCTCTTCCCGCAGTTCCACGAGCCCATGCAGAAAGCCGAAGGTGTGCATCCGAACTTCCAGGGCATCCATCCGTCTCAGTCGGTAGCGCCAACCGCGATGCCCGCGATCAAACCGTCCAAACCAGTCGGGCTCCCTAAAAACAACGTGACTCCGCACGAACAAGAAGCACAGAGGATGCCGGTGCAGATGAACTACGTGCCCGGCGTGGATATCGGCAAGACTGGATCGGTCATGCCAGGAAGAGATGTGGACCCGACCCTCACCGATCCAAATGCCGGGTACCAGACGGGCATCCAGCCAATGGAACCAAACGCCTATCTACACCACGGAGACCCGCTCCAGGCGCAGGAGACAATGGACAATGCGTCGTTGATCGATACCGAGTGGTCGAAGCTCCGAACAGGTGAGAACAAGCCCGACTACGAACGGATGAAGCTCGCCATCGTCAACGCTTTCCGGGCCGTCCTGTTGAGTCCGCGAAAGGACCTGCGCTGGAACACGATTCACTACCAGGACATCTCTGGCGTCCCTCCAGGAGTAACCGACCCGTTTGTCTACTGGGACGCACTAGAGAACAAGCGTCAGGCTTGGAACGTCAAGAACTTCGGAGAGAACGCTCGATACTCTCACAGGCCGTACTTCAAGCTGTTGCCTATGTTCGAACGCGCCATCTACGATCGCAACCCGCAGGCCGGATGGGAGGCCGCTAAAGAGCGCACGCAGCGCGAGCTTTTGGACTGGGAACAGGAAGAGCAGGAGCGCATCATGGAGGCTGACGAGAAACTCCCTGAGGATTCGCGCATGAACCACTACGAAATCGAAAAAGAGGCCAACAAGGCGTTGGCCAAGAAGATCGAAACGTTCCTCGCAGAGCACAAGGCATACGATCAGCCCAACCTCTTCACCGCAGCGAAGAAAGAGCCGACCCAGGAAGACTCTCTCTTTCCATTCGAACCGCAGATACAACAACCTCCCAAGCTCGACCGCTACGGCGCGTTCATGGGAACTCACCTGAAGGCCATCGCCCAGGTATCCACACACGTCGATGCGCTCCTGAAGGCGGCACTCGAAGACGTGCATGAACACGATGGCGCAGGTCATCACTTCCGCGCCGCCGTACTCCAGCTAGGCGTCTCTGGTGTGGGTCCCAAGGTGGCGTCATTCGCGTGGCTCTTGCTTCAGCCGACGACCTCGCAGCTTGCGACCATCGACACCCACATCATGGATGTGCTCGGGCACAACTACGACAAGGAGATGAACACCCGCGACTACTTCAAGTTCGAGCGGGAACTACAGGCCGGTCGGGATGCCGCAGGCTACGAGCACGTCCCGCTCGGAGCTTTCCAGTGGGGCATGTGGGATAACAAGCGCATGGGCGAAGGGAGCCACCAGGATAACTCAGGGCTCCGCGTACTCGACCCCGTACCTTACGACGCCATCGACTGGCAGTCCAAGGAACAGCCGATCAACGCCGAGGAAGCCGTGCAGCACAAGCAGAACTGGCATAGCCAG
>Ga0210403_10001898_pt1 | contig 19344 bp, 15 predicted proteins | sample IncBWC19MmetaG_FD_150863 | JGI IMG/M metagenome (GOLD analysis project Ga0210403, IMG submission 150863) | Forest soil microbial communities from Barre Woods Harvard Forest LTER site, Petersham, Massachusetts, United States - Inc-BW-C-19-M | ecosystem: Environmental > Terrestrial > Soil >... | reverse complement strand
GGAGTGCCTAAGGTGTAAAACGAGGCACTAGATCGTTCGTTTACTATAAGTTAGGCGACTCCCGAATTCTCGTACATCCGCAGATTGGTCAAACCGGGCGGAATTACTCCGAGGGATCGAACATAATGCCCCAAAAAGGCACATCAACGAGCGCAACGTTCGTAACGGCTCCAGTCGCACTCTCTGGCATCGCTAATCAACTTCCACCAGCTTGGGGGAGAGAGATGGTAGCGCTAACGGGATTCGAACCCGTGTTACCGCCGTGAGAGGGCGGTGTCCTAGACCCCTAGACGATAGCGCCAGTGAGCTGCTCATGCATCGCGAAACATGCCGCGCAGAACGGTCAGTCTGCTATTTTCGCATGGTCTACGAGCCTGAGCAAGCAATCCTCTTCACTTCTCACTTTTGCTTTCACTCTTACTCTGCCGCCAGGATGGTCGCTGGCGTTTTTGTTTCTAAGGCCTGCTCTGCCCAATAGAAATGCTCCGTCGCAGGACCCCAACCAGGCGGGCTCTGCACAATTTTAGTGCAATCCCTAACTATCTTTAGAATCAACACTTACGTAAGTGTTCAAAACAAAGGACTTTAAGTTCCTCTAGAATGAACACTTACGTAAAAACCCCGGGGAGGGTCCAGTTACGGTTAACCACATTTCCTTCCCTCAATCGCACTCGTTCCGCAGCTCCGAAGCCCTAAGGATTCCAGCAAGACAAGCGCGACAAACTCCGTTCCGTAAATCAGGTAGCGGCGCCAGAGCCGGCCGGGTTCGCGCACCAAACGGAATAGCCATTCGAGGCCATGCTCCCGCATCCACGGCGGAGCCTGCGCGATTCTCCCCGTATGAAAATCAAACGCCGCACCTACACCAACGAGGACAGGCGCAGCCAGCCGGCTCTGGTGCTCCGCCATCCACCGCTCTTGTTTCGGCGCGCCAAGCCCCACCCAAACGATATCCGCGCGCGTTCCGTTGATCAGGGCAACCGCCTCATCGTCCTCGGCCTGCGTTAAAATCCGAAACGGCGGACAGTAAACGCCCGCAACCTGCAAACCCGGAAAACGCGCCGCTAGCCGCGCAGCCAGATCTTCGGCGACTCCAGGTGCGCCCCCATAAAAAAAATGGCGGTACCCCGTTGCTGCCGTCGCCTCGCAAAATCGCTCCAGCAATTCCGGGCCATACACGCGGCGGCGAAGCGCGAAACCTTTTCGCCTGCCGAGCCATACCAACGGAAATCCATCCGGCACTACAAGATCGGCGTTCGCAAGAATTTTTTTGAAGCTCGCCGAATGTTGCGCCTGCATCAGGCTGTGCATGTCGGTGACCGCGACGTAGCGGCAAGCCTCGCGCCGCGCGATCCATTCTTCCATCCGCGACACCACGTCCGGAATTTGCACCGCATCGACGCGCACGCCGAGCACGTCAAAGGAGGCCGCCTCGCGTTGGTTGGTGTGCGTCATCGGCACCGCTAACTGGATGATTCCAGGGATCGATACACAACGAGGTTATTCGGAAACATCCGCAGGCCAATCTTCCGGACGGTCGCCGCTGGAAACAGCGTGTGCAACGTACCGGCGGACAGCAAATCAATTGGCGCATAGTGCCGCAGATAACCCGGCGAGAAGCGGCATACTCTGCGCTGCCACTCCTGAGACAAAAATTGATAGAAAGGAAGCAGAGTGTGCGGATCGACGGGAAAATGACGGTTGGGAGTAGCCACGAAATAGCCCTTCCTTGCAACGCGCCGGATTTCCGCCGCAAAGCGCTGTTGGCGGTAGGCGCCGCCCACATGTTCAATCACTGCGTTGGAAAAAACCCAGTCGAAAGAGCGGTCGCGGAAAGGCAACGCGCATCCGTCAGCCACTTCACATTTCACATGCTCCAGCCCCTCTTCTTCGATCACCTGCGGATCCAGATTGACGACCCGGACCTCCGTAAAATAGCGGTAGATGCGTCCGAATTCGCCCAGAATTCCCGTTCCTCCGCCTACATCGAGCAGCGAATCGCTTCGGCGGGGGCGCAGCGCCTCAAAAAAAAGATCGCACTTCTGCGAGCGAAATTTGTGGTGGATCGGAGCGATCAACCTCAGAATGGCTTCCATTCAATCCTCTCCCTTCTGCCGTTGCATCAAGACGCGGGGTTCCACTGGAACAGAGCTTGCGGTTGTGTGGACTGGCCGATGGCGGCCGCTTAGCACGGACGCGTAAGCATCCTCGATGTGCTTCAGAGCGGCGGCGGCGTTGTATTTCGTGTCGTATTCCACGCGCGCAGTCCATCCCATCGTTTCCATTTCGGCCGGATGTGACCAAGCCCACTCGACTTTCGCGGCAAGGTCCACGGCGTCGCCGGGATGGAAGTGCAATCCTGTGCGTCCATCACGGACGATTTCCGCGAGGCCTCCGTGGCCGGCCGCAATGACGGGGACTCCGCAGGCATACGCTTCGGCGACAGCCATAGGAAAGCCTTCGTAACAGGTGCTGGGCACAACGAGAAATTTTGCTCTGCGCATCCTTTCGGTTGCCGCGTGCGCTTCAAGCCAACCGGTAAAATGAACTGTGTCGAGCCGCAGGCGGGCGCACTCTTCTTCCAGAGATTTGCGAAGCGGGCCGTCTCCCACAATCTCGAGATGGATTGCCCCAGAGAGCCTGGACCATGCCACCGGAAGAAGCTGCGGCCCCTTCTCTTCCGAAAGCCTGCCGAGAAAAAGCGCGCAATCTCCGCCATGCATACGGGGGCCGGAATCGCTGGTGACGAAATTTGGTTTGACCCGCATGCGCGTCCCGTCGAAGCCCGCGTCAACGAATTTCTTGCGGGCAAATTCCGTGCAGACCAGAAAAAGATCGACTTGCTTCGACCACGTTTGCGCGAGCCGGTGAACGCCCAGCATTGCGGCCACGGAAGCCGTAGCCAGCCGCGAGCCGCGATAACAACCATGCGCGACCGAGCGCAGGAGCGAATGGGAAACGCAATCTTCGCAGATGTGGCCATCCCGGAAGAGATTTCCCCCGGGACAGAGAAGCCTGTAATTGTGCAGAGTCTGGACTACGGGGACGCCGGCCGCGCGGCACGCGTAATACGCGGAGGGTGAGATCAGCGGAAATGTGTTGTGAAAGTGAGCGACGTCGGGCGATTCCCTGGCGAGAATATCGCCCAATTCACGATGAGAGCGCCCCGACCACGAGGTGCGCCAGCTAAGGCTGACTTTCTCGACAAAGGAATACTCCTGGATCTCATCGTTGTGCCGCAGATATTCGACAACCTGATGGCCGGCATCGCGCAAGAGGCGGATCTCCGCCTCGCGCACGGCATCCTCGCCGCCCCGATGCTGGTAGGAATTGTGCGCGACAAGAATTTTCACGAGACTTCCTTCTCCCAAATTTTTTCTATGGGACAAGCGGCACGCGGGTTCTCACCCTCGAAAGCTGGCGCAGTATTTTTCCGGGGACTCTCGGCGTACTCAGCGCACAAATCACCATTCGTGACGCAACGCGCACTTTTCAAGTGCTCGCCCGCAAATACCAGGAAGTCTTCCAAAACCTTCCATTGCTCCTGTTCGGCGATTTCCCACGAATGGCCCCAAAGATGAAACACGCCTCCGCGATCCTTGGTTTGCAGGAACAAAACCTTTGCGAGTCTGGCCCAGTCGCGCGAGAGAAGCACGCTGCCAAGACGGAACACAGCGGAAGCAGAGAACCGTTTCAACGCGTTCCGCGCATAGGCAGTGGCCGCGTGCGGAAAAGCCTGAACGGTTGTGGGGATGACGCAGAGGCCATCGATGCGCCGGGGATTTGCCGTGGAAAGAAGTTCGACGGTGCGGACGGCTTCGTAGCCCGCCTGCCGGACGAGCGGCAACTGACGGCTCCGGAATTTTCCGCCGGGGAAACAAAAGACGCGGCAGCGCGTTCCGGTGAGCTGTTCGATCCATTCGCGCGAACCGGAAAGCTGAGCCAGGGCTTCGGCGTCCGGGAGCGTATCGATGGCAACGTGTTCCAGGGTGTGGCCGCCGATCTCGAACGATTTGGCCAGTTCGCGAACTTGCGAAGGGTTCATCACCGGCCTTTGGCTGGAGCGTGGAACGTAGAAGGTGCCGGTGAGACTGTGTTTGGCCAGGAGTTCCGCGACGCGCATATCCAGCGGATGGCCGTCATCCCAGCTTGTGGTAATTCGGCAATTTCGTTCAGCTGGATTCAAGGAGTGCTCTGCTCTCTTCGCCATTTGAGCGGGCCCCAGTGCCATTTCGGCTGCGCCAGGCACTGTCCGATGCCTCTCCGGAAATTCTCGACCATGACTTCGATGGAATATTTCTCGGCGGAGTTGGCGGCGCCTTCGCGAAGCCGTTGCAGTTCGCTGGAATGGGAAAGCAGCGAGGCTACTGCACGCGCATACTGCTCGGGATCGGGAGGAGTCATCAAACCGTTGCGGCCTTCTTCGAAATATTCCATCTCCGGCCCGTGAATGGAAAGGCGAGTGGCGACAAGAGGCAAACCGGCGGCAAAGGCATCGAGGACGGCGAGGCCGGCCCGGCCGGGAAGAAGAAAGACATCCGCGATGGCCAGCAATCGCGATTTGCGATTGCCGAACTTTGGGCCTACGAAGTGAACCCACGGACAGTGCGCCGCGCTTTGCTTGATTTCCACTTCGTCGGGGCCGCCGCCAACAACGATGAGCTGAAATTCGGGAAGGGTTTGCCGGATTTTTTCGCCGGCTTCGATCAGGAAGGGTACGGATTTTACTTTGTGCAGCATGCCTACGAAGATTCCCACGGGCGCGGATGGGCCGATGCCCAGTTTGGTGCGAAGCGCGGCTTTGGCGTTCGAACTGAGATTTTTTATGCAGCTTTGGACTCTTCGTGTGTCGACGGAGTTCTGCACCGCGGTGATTCTGGCGGCAGGTACGCCGTGTTGCTGCAAATAGCGCGCGGTGCCTTCGGTGTAGGCAAACCACCAGTCGACCCAATTCACGGAGCGATGCTTGTACCACTCGGAAAAGCGAGAGCGATCCGCTTGCAGGTTTTCTCCCAATCCCCAAAAGGCAATTCTCTTAAGCTTGAAAAGCGAAAGCGGAAAAAGGAAGTGGTTGACGATGAATTTGTTGGCATGGTCCATGACGACGAGATCGGCGGAAGCGATTTCCCGGAGGGCCGGCTGAAACAAGAGCCGCTGGCTGGCGATCCACCAGCCGTGGACTTTCACGCCGTACGCGCGCGGCAACTCGCAATTGTCGTGTTTAGCCGCTTCCGCCGCGGTAGGAGGGCTATAAACGACGCGTAGCTGAATATCTTCCTCGGCAAGCGCAGCGTGCAAACGCTCGTAGAACGGTTTGCGGTACCGCTTGATCTGCGCTTCGATGATGAGGATTTTTTTCATCTTGTCGGGTGCATCCATGGAAAGGCGCTGGCCGCCGAAGGGTTAGCCGTCAGATCCCCCGGACGAAAGTAAAAATTTCCTTTCGCGGGCAGACATAGCAAATCTTCATTCCGTATTGGTCGAGCAGTGCGAGAGCCTGGCCGGTTTTTTTCGTTCCGAGAGAGGACAACCGGTGGTGAAACTCGACGAGAAGCTGGTTGATGGGAATTTCCGAACTCACAATGTCCTCGATGACGGCATACTCGGCGCCTTCGATGTCCATCTTGAGGATGTCGAGGTGGGAGTGGCCCAGGCGCTTCATGGCCGTGGAGAGCCGCAGGACGGGAAGGCGGACGGACTGATTGGCGTACTGGCGCGCGGGGATGATGGAGTGCGAAACCCAATCTTCGCGCGGCGGAAGATAAAAGGCTTCTTCTCCGTCGTGCCGGGCAATCCCCTCGGGATGAAAATGAAATTCGGGCGGCAAGGTTTGCGAAGCGAGCCATTTGCGGACTTTGGGAGTGGGATCGAAGGCCTCGACGTTTACGCCGAACCGCTCGATCAGAGATAAATCAAAGGAAATGTCTTCGCCGATTCCGAGCGAGTAGACGACTGCGCTGGAGTCGATGGCAGACAGGTCCAAGCAGTAACCGCCGTAGTCTGATCCGAATTTGACGAGAGAGCGCGAGAGCTGCGGATGAGGAGGCGCAAAACGCCATTCCGCGAAAGACCGGATCCGGTTGCGAAGGTGCTGCTGCAAGGTCATGCCGTGGCTCCGGACACACCAGCACATTTGCCGGCCAGGCCGGAGCCGGTACGAATTCGGAGAACACAGACGGAAGCCAGAGCGAAGAAATACCAGACAGTGGGATACCGCATGGGTTCGGTGGTGACGCTCATCAGAACGGTGGCGAGCAGAACAATCAGAAGCAGAGTTCCCACGTCGCGATCGAAACTGCCGCGCGCACACCTTCGCAGACGCCGCACAATCGCCAGGAATCCGCCAAGAACCAGGAGATAGAGCATTAACCCGACGAGGCCATAGGCATGGAGAATGCGGAGGAAGTCGTTGTGCGGCTCGTTGGTAATTCCATCGGCCAAACCGGGGACAAAACCCTCGGCGATCGAGCCGCCTTTTCCGATAAACCAGATGGCCGGGTGACTGGAAAACAGGGAGTCCAGAAAAATCACCCACAAGGCGCCGCGGCCGCGAAGAAACTCTTCACCGCCCAAATCGATTTCACCGCTTACCGCTTGCCTCAGAGGCGCATAGAGAGATTCCACTCTCTCGGAGAAAAGCATGCCGAACAGGAGGAGAGTTAACGCGAAAATCATCACCGCTTTGGTTTTCTTCGTGAAGACCTGCCACAAGAAGACTTCGAGACCAATCACGATCCAGCCGGCCCGATGAAACGTAAAAAACAAGGCGGGCGCGGAAAGACATAAGAAACCGGCAGACAGAAACCAGGAGAAAGTGGCTTTCTCCGAGCGGTCCCTCATCCAGAGGGCCAGAGGCACACCGATGATCAGATAGCGCACGAGTTCCAGCGGCGTCTGGTACATGCCGCTGGCTCGCCCCACTTCCCGGCCATCGGCCCAGTCCCAATAGGAGAAGGGCACCAGCCCCATCGCTTGAAGAAAAACAAAAAAGATGGGTACCAGCAAGACAAGCAAGAAGAATCGCGTGAATCTTGCGAGTTTATCCGGCGTATCGAGCGCGTAGCCAGCGACAAAAAACAGCAGTGCTCCCGAGTACAGCCGAAGCAGCTCATTCATTCCCCAGTCGCTGGGAGTGACGGCAACGGAGAACAATGCCCATGCCAAAAAAGCAATGAGCGCTTTGGAGCGGATGAGCTTCCGGCGCATCTTGAAGATGGCCAGCGCGCTCAGGAGGAAGGCGAACAGGGCTACGACCGTCTGGAGGTTTACGCCTTGCTGGAGGATTTCGACATAGCGCCAATTCCAGGTCAGGTCAATCAACGGTTTTGAAATCAAAAGCCAGAACACCCAAATATCGACGCGAGTGGCGGCGCGCGCAAATCCGTAGACAGCCGCGTATACCACGGCAGCCACCAGCCCGAAGGAACTCTGAAGCAAGGCCAGCCCCGGAGATGGAGATGGCTCGGTGCGGGAAGCAGAGCCCCGAGGCAGCCCGGAAGATTGCAAGGTTTCTGGATAGTCGTTCATGCCCATCGAGTTCTGTGCAAGCAGCAACCGTTGCGCGTATCTAAACGCTCATTGGCGAAATTTTGTCGGCCACCACCCAGTAGGCCAAAGCAAGGGGATACATCAGACTTGCCGGAAGACGCTGCATAAGGGACAGCCAGGGCTGACCACGCACAATGCGCGGCTCAAAGTAATAACGCGTGATGGCAAACCCAGTTTTCTGCAACAGGACGTCGATGTTTTCGAGGCTGAAGCTATAGAGATGTCCCGGATGGTGGTAAAAATACCTTTGGCCGCGAAGGCGGTTCACCAAGCTGGTCTCAATGGGCAGGCCCAAAACCAGCTTTCCCCCGGGAACCAGGATTCGGCGGCATTCGCGAAGCAGATGGACCGGCGCATCCACATGCTCGAGCGCGTGAGAACAAAGAATGGCCTGATAGCTCTCGGAGGCAACCGGCAAGTCGCGATTCAAATCCGCCGCCTGGACATTGAGGTTTAGAGACTGGCAATGCTCGAGATTGGGTTTGGAAATGTCGATGCCCAGAGAACCGGGGCGGAACTGGCGCAAATAGACACCCGTTGCGCAGCCCAGGTCGAGCACGGGAAAATTGCGGAGCCAGGGCAGAACATAGCGAAAGGAGAGCAGCTGGGCTTCTGGAGCGGCGAGTTCCAGGTAGTGCTTTGTTGTTTCCTCGTACGGCGGCATGAGACAAGGTATTGCGCGATCGCCGTAAGTTTCCGGCAAGGAAAGTCCTTCCAGAGTTTCTCCTCCTTTATGCGCCATGCTCACACCAGCTTCATGATTCACGTGTCCCTCTCGTTCCTTCGTGTGTGGGCCATAGTTCGATCGGTACCGGAGCTCCCCAGCGGCAGTAGGAGAAATAAACGGCGGCGGCCAAGACCGCCGCGCTGCAAACCACACTGGCGGCTCCGCCGGCCACTCCCCAGCGCGGCATGAACAGTGCACTGGTCGCCAGCGCCGTGAACGCGGAAAGGACGTAGGCAAGGAGCTCATAGCGAGACTTTCCGAGCGCTCGAAGGGCATAGGAAAAGCTGGAAGCGCTTCCAGTGAAAACGGGAGCAAGCGCCAAGAGCGGGATCAGCCATGCAAAACTTTTATAGCGCCCGGCATAGAAGAGGTGCTCCGCCTGGCGCGAAAACAAGGCCAAAAAGAGGACGAACAGGCATCCCACGACCGCCAGAAAGCCGGAGGCGAAGACGACTTTGTAGTGAAGACGGTGAAAGTCGCCGCGGCCAAGCTCTCTGGAAATACTGGGAAGTACGATTTGCATGGTGGCAGCAATCACTTGCGACATGGCCAGCGCAGGAAGCTGCATGGCACGCAGAACGCCAGCGGCGGTGAGGCCGAGGAGACTGGCTGCGAGCAGCACTTGAGCTTGAACCGAAATCCAGGACAAAAGCGTGGTCACGGTCAGCCAGCGGCCGTAGCTCCAGTTTTCGCGGACAACAGTTAGCAAGGGAATCCCAAGGTCCTCGCGGTCGCTGAGGTTTGCCAGTCCCAAACGCCACAAGAGCAAGCCAGCCGCGGCGCAGCTTGCCATGCTCATCAGCAGGAAGGCCGTAAGGGAGCTGAGATGGCTAAAACGTCCGAGGGCCCCGAGACCGCAAAAAACAAAGAGCGCGTAGGTGCCGCTTCCCAAGACGGCCAGGGAAGGCCGATCGGCCGCGTAACACATCCGTCTGGCGAGCCAGAGAAGCAGGAGAAATGGCAGGGCTAGTCCGCCACCGATCATGGGGCCTGCCAAGGGGCTGGCAGGCATAAGCCGTGATAGAAGAAAACCGATCGAACATACAAAAAGAGAAAGCGCTCCGACGAGCAGCGCGTGCACAGAAAGTTGCGCGCGGAAATAGGCAGGCAAACTCAGGGAGTGACGCGATGGGCCCATTACCGTTACGGGCTCAAGCAAGAGAACGTTATGAAAGCCGGAAACGAAGAGATACCCAGTATACGCGACCGTAAAAGCCCCGTACGCCAGCGGCGGCATCCATCGGGCGAGCAGAATGTTTATTCCGAAACCGGCGCCGGCGGTCAGACCCTGATCGAGAAGAGAGAGCGCGGATCGCTTGCCCCACACACCGAGACCTGCGGGAGCAGAGGCCGCTTTTGTCGCGGACGGAGGCGGAGAGGCCGTGGGCTTTCCGAGAGTGGAGTCTAGCGCTGGCAGAGTGAAAAGACTCATGGAATGAATCAGGCCCCTTCCGCGCGGAAGACGGCGGGAATCGTTTTCAGCAGAATCGTCAAGTCCAGGCGCAAGCTCCAGTTTTCGATGTATTCGAGGTCGAGGATCATGTTGGTTTCGAAGGATGGATCGCGGCGGGCGGTGACTTGCCAGAGGCCGGTTACGCCGGGCTTTACGTCGAGGCGGCGGAGATGTTCGACGGTGTAGCGCTCGAAATCGTCGACGGGATGCGGGCGGGGGCCGACCAGGCTCATTTCGCCGCGCAAGACGTTAAGCAGCTGCGGAAGCTCGTCGATACTGAACTTGCGCAGCCAGCGGCCGCAGCGCGTGACGCGCGGATCGTTTTCCATTTTGAAAAACGGGCCGTTGCGCTCGTTCGTTTTGCGCAGGATGTCTTTTTGCGTGTCTGCTTCTTCGACCATGGTGCGCAGCTTGTAGCAGCGGAATCTTCTTCCTTTTATTCCGACGCGCATTGCCGGATAGAAAACAGGGCCGGCGGAATCGCAGCGAATCCAGATCGCAGCAAGGGCCAGGGCCGGGGCAGTCAGCAGAAGCAGGGCAGCGGCTCCCAGGAGATCGACGAGGCGCTTGACAGCCAAGCCAAGCACCGGAATCGGCTCGCCGTGCAGTTCGATGACCGGGAAGCCGCCAATCGTTTCAACGGGAGCGCGCCAGCCCAATCCGTCGTAAAGGTCTGGGACAACGTTAAGGCTCAGGCGCAGGCGCCGCGCTTCGAGAAATATTTCTTTCACCATTTCGCGATCCGCGGGAAGCGTGACGAACAGCTGGTCGGCAAACTGTCCCAGAGCCACTGTGCGGAGGTCGCGCACGGAACCCAGGACACGCGCATCGCCGTTGGGATGAGAATCCAAAAAGCCGCAAACCTGGTAGCCCAGTTGCCGATTTTCTTCAAGCCAGGCCGCCAGCGCCCGGCCCAGCTTGCCGGCTCCAACAATCAAAACGCGCGAAACGCCTTCGCCGCGCTCGGCTTTTCGCAGGATGTAGCCACGCTTGGCGTAGCGCCAAGCCGCCAGCGCAGCGACATCGCATGCTCCCGAACAAGCTACGACCAGGCGCGAAATTTCTTTGTTGCCGGAAGTGAAAATGAACAGAGCCAAAAGCGCGGTAGCAAATCCAACCGCTCTCGCAACGTTCGCACTTTCCTCCCAGGCGCTACGTTCGCGGGCCGTGCGATATAAATCCTGGCTCATACAAGCCAGCACTACGAGTCCGGCATAGAGAAGCAGGAATCCGGGATAGCTTGCCGACCAAACCTGGCGAGCAAGGTCCTCCGGGGAAAGAGGCGCCTCGGCAAAAGGATTTGCGAAACCGAACCGCAACAAAAAGACTCCGGCACCGCACGCGCACACCAACGCAAAGTCGATGGCGGCGTAGGCGGCTTGACGGGCGAGTCTTGTACTATGACGCGCGGTCTTGACGCGTCCGGGAAGAACTTTCGCTCCCGGCAGCCACATTTCCGGTGCGAGTTCGCGAATGAGTTGCGCATTCGCAGAAGAGGGCGCACGCGACGGGCGTGTTGCTGTTCCGTTCATACGTCCTCTACACCAAACCGTTTCTTGCCACGCGCGCGAGATCCGAGGCGTGGGCAGATTTCTCTGGTTCTTCTGCGGAAACGGAATTGTTTGATGCAGGCGCAGGCTTGCGATGGCGCACTCGGGCAAGCACTTGCAAAAACGCTGCGGCGGAAGGGGCCAGGCGCAAGGCATCCGCGTGAAGTGTTCCGGCAATTTCCGTTGCAAACTGTTTTCCAGGATCCAGCGGATCCATTTCCTGCCACGCGCGACGGATCAAAATCCACGCGCACGCAACGAGAAAGGCGGACGCCGCGCCGGACAACGTCAACAAACCTCTGGGTGGAAAGGATTTCTTGGTGGGTGCAACGGCGGCGTCCAGGACTTTGACGCTGGGCACTTCTTTGGCTTCCTGGACTTTGGCCAGTTCGTACTGCTGGGTGAGCAATTCGTAGACGGTTTCCTGAATTTTGGTCTGGCGGAAGAGGTCGGCATAGGTAACGCCGAGCAGCGGCAACTGGCGGATGGCGGGATACAAAGAGGCATCGGTTTCCGAGGATGGCGCTGCCGAAGTTCCGCTCACGCCTCCCATTTTTCCGAGTTGCGCGCGGAGTTCCGAGACTCTGGCGCGGAGCGCGCGGACGCGGACATTCTGGTCCGTGTACATCGCTCCCAGACCGTGCAGTTCGGCTTCCGCCGCGATCAGCTGTCCTTCGAGTGTGGCTGCGGCTTCCACCATGGCTTTGCTCTGCGCGGGAATATCGATCGCGGTGTTTTTGCTCGCGAAGATGCTGAATTTCCGGGCGGCGCTGTCGAGATCCTGTTTTACGGTGCGCAACCGTTCTTCCAGAAAAATGCGTTCGCGCCGGGCCGAGGAGGTACTGACCTGCTCGACGAGGCGGTCGAGTTCGTCGACATACGACTGCGCCATGGCGGCCGCCCGTCGCGGGTCGTGGTCGGTCACCGTGACGGCGATGATTCCGCTTTTGCGGTCTTCCGCAACGCGGGTATGGGCGGAAAGCACGGCGCGCGCGTCTTCCATTTTCGAGGCGTGGTACTCGCGACGGAGATCGAATTGCTCGATCAACCGGTCTTGCACGGTGCGGCTTGCGAGAATTCCAACAAACAAAGCGCCCGAATTTTTTACGCCGAGCAGGTCGCCAGCAACGCCTCCCAACCCTCCAGCTCGCCCTGCCAATGCCGACATCATGGCCATGCCGGAACTCGACTGGCTGTCCGGAGGCATCAGCTGAGTCGTGGCTTCATAGCGAGATGGAATCAGCAGGGCGAGGCCAAGGCTCGCAAGCGCGCCGAAGACGAACGCTTTGGCCAAGAGCTTTCGGGCATCCCAAAACAAGCGAAGCTGTGCAATCAGCCGCTGGCGGCTATCGCGCGCTTCGTTCTCATTCGCGCCGCTTAGCTGTTCTGTAGGCAATGCACTCACGCCGTTTCGATGCTCCTTCCTATTTCTTCCGTGGAGTGATTTTTGTGGAGGCGCAGCAGTCTCATGGAATCGCCACGGCTGCCGCTAATGCCCCGGCTTGCGCGATCTGGGCGATGGCAACCAGGTTTTTCCAGACATTGCTACCGACCACGGACCGTTCTGGGACTACAATCGTGTCGCCGGGACCGATGGTCGAAGACTCGACGCCTCCCGACCACATGCCGCTGCTCCCGCTGGTCACCAACCCGCTCGAACGGATAATGAAAATGGCTTTTTTGTTGGCGAGACTGGTGGCTCCGCCGGCCCGGGAGAGATACCAAGCGGTGTTTTTTCCCGGTGTATAGGTGATGGCATTCGAGTTATAAACCTGGCCAATAATCAAAACGAATCCCGGCTGCTTGGGAACTTCAAGCGAGTCTCCGGCGCGCAACTCGATGTCGTCTGAAGAACCCGGAAAGTCCTTTTGACCCTGGCGGAGGTGCACAACGAGACGCCCGCTGATGGGCGCGCGGCGCAGCGCATCGACGATGCGCTGGCGTTGTTGCAAGGCAGCTTGTTGCAACGCAGCCTCATCCGAGCCGCTGGTAGTGATGGCCGTTTTGACGACTGTGGATTCCTGCTCGAGCCGCTGAATCAGTTCTTGCCGGCTCTGCTCCTGCATTTTGCGCACTTCGATGCGCTCGAAGATGGCAGCTTGCGGATAGGCGGAAGGCAGCATGCCGCCCGCGCGACGGAGGAGCGAACTCATGCGTTCGCCTGGCTCGATGCCGTAGACACCGGGCTTCGCGACTTCGCCGTGCAGCGTGACGGTGGCGCCGAGATCCTTCCAATGCGCCTGTTGCGGGACGGTAAGGACATCGCCGTCGTTCAAGAAAACGTCCGCGCGGGCTTCCCCATGAAGAGCGCTGGCCAGATTCACGGATTGTTCTCCGGAGGGTTGCGCCCCTGCACCGTCCAAAATCTGGTAGTGCACCAAATCGGCGCTGGCAGGATTCGCGCTGCGCAACACTCCGCCAGCGGAGCGGACCAAGTCCGAAACGCGCATGCCGGAAGCCAGCGGATAGCGTCCGGGGCGGCCAACTTCTCCGCGCACGTAAACGGTAGATGGATTCACTCTTTCGGGCTGGCGATGCACCAGGATGCGGTCTCGCGGTTCGATAAGAATATTGTTGAGCGGGTCGCCGGCCAGCGCTTCACGAAGCGAAACGCTGAAGACCTTTGTGGTGCCATCCGGCAGAGCGCGGAAAAGCTGCGCGGATTCAAGCCAGCTTTCCGGAGTAAGGCCGCCGGCTTGATAGATGGCATCGCGCAGGTGCTCTTGCCCGGAAGCGCGATAGCGCCCGGCAGCACGAACTTCGCCAATAACCACAATTTCTGGCGCCGCTTCGAGGTCGTATCGGCCAAAAATACGAATGGTGTCGAGCGGCTGGAGTTTGGGTGCGCTTTCCGGATGGGCGAGCGCCGCAGCCAGATTGAAACTTTCGACCACCGGCCGGTTGTCCGGCTGAGCAATTCGCACAATTTCGGCGTATCGCTCCGCGGGCTCCGGCAAAAGTTCCTTGTACGAGGAAATCAGGTCGGTCAGCTTCATTCCATTGCGGAAGGAATATTTGCCCGGACGCAGGACGTGGCCTTCGAGATAAACGCTTTCGGTGTTGTAGGGGGCGATGGGGAAGATATGAATTTCATCGCTGTCCTGAATCGGGAATTTCTCAAATGCCGCCTGCAAGGAATCTTTGTCGCTGTTTTCTCCCACATCCAGGCTAAGCATGGTGCGCTTTTCGTGCGCTTCCATGCGCTGCACTTCGATGTGGCGCAGCGCTGCTGCCGGCAAAATACCTCCGGCAAGTTCCAGCACATCGTTCAGATTTTTTTCTCCGTGGAGTTCGTAAACCGCCGGCCGCCGGACCATTCCTTCGACGGTGACACTCGAACCCATAGGCGGCACGCGGAGGGAATCGCCATTCTCGAGACGTTGCATGTCGCCGCGGATGCCGTGCAGCAAAAGATCGTAGGCGTCGACTTCTTCCAAAAGCGTTTTCCCGCGATAGTGCTCGATGCTGCGCAGCGAACCTCGAGGAGTAACTCCGCCAGCCGCAAAAAGTGCGTTCAGCGGCGTCGAGAGCGAACTTACGTCGTACGCGCCCGGCGCAGCCACTTCGCCGACCACATACACACGGACCGTGCGCAGCCGCAGCAGAGAAACGTCTGCGGAAACATCGCGAAACTGCGTGCGCAGAACGCGTTGCACGGCTTCCTGCACCTCGCCGAGCGATTTTCCGGAAACCAGAAGAGGCCCCGCTTCGGGCAATAGCAAACGCCCTTCACGGTCCACTGTGCGAAACAGCCTTTGCGAAACGCCGCCCCACAAATCGATGGAAAGACCGTCACCCGGTCCCACCACATAGTCAGGCCCGACCGGAAGATCCATCGGCAAGGCGCCAGTGTTGGCGCGGTCGTGCTGAAAAACGTCCAATCCAAAACGCCGAGAGTGCTGAACGGGAGCGGCCGCTTGGACATATAGGTCATAAAGGGACGGCACGTCTGCATAGGGATTTGGGCGATGCACCATGCGAACAGGCTCAAGGGCCGCAGTGGAAAATTCAGAAGAGGCTGAGCTCGAAGTTCTGCGATCGGAGGTGTTGCGGCCCGCGCGCGGCCCCGAACGGTTTTCCGGTTGAGAGTACGTCCCCGACTGCGATGGAGGCACCTCGCCGGAGGAACTCGGCGGCAGACTTTCCATTTCTTTCGTGCTGGGGTTTCCGCGAAGGGAGGAGGTTTCCGAAGGGTCGAAGCCTCCTTGAGGCAGAGAAGCCAGGAGCGTCTCCCCGCCGTCGGAAGCGGAAAGATCGGCGCGCAGTTCGCGCGGAGCTTGGCCAGCGTCTTTGCGCGCTGGCGCGGCAGGGTAGCTATCGTAAGGATTGGTCTGCTCTGGCGGAACATTCTGTTGTTCAGGACGTTCCAGAGGAAAGACGTTGCGGTTCGTCTCCCGCGCTGGATAATCGCAATCGGCGGAGCGCTCTGGATCGCAAACCGAGGTCTGTGTAACAGGAGGGAGCGTGCGAGATTCTGAGTTACGTTCTGCTGCGTGGGCAATGGCGTAAGCGCGATCTTGCAGGACAAGTGTATGCTCGGCACCAAGATCAGAATCGGGATTCACTTTGGGAAGCAGGTAGCCATAGCGGCGTAAGAGCCGCGTAGCGAGTACTCTTGCCCGCAAGTCTTCGTTAAGACGCTCGGTGACGGCGGCGTCCGTGAGGTCCGTTTCATCGAGAAGCTGGCCGGCTGCGCCAGCGTCCTGCGCCAATAGCCGCTTAAACTCCACCATCAACCCGGCGTCTCCATTCAAGAAATTGAGGATTTGTTCGGCGCTGGCTGCCACTCGGTCGAGATTGTCCGTGACTATATCCGGGGAAGAATGGCTGCCACGGTTTGGCGGCTGCGAGGCGGCTTGTTTGCTTTCTTCTGGTCCTCGCGCTGTGGCGCTGCCTCCAGCGCTTTCTTGCGCATGAACACACAAGGAGCCGGCCGTGCAAAGAAATAGAAGAAAAAATGCGGCATTGACTCGACTGTATCTGCCACGGCTGGGGTTTCGACGATAGGAACGACGCGTTCTCATCAGGGTGCTCCTCCGCCGGTGCGCGTGGTTGTTCCCCGCATCACTCCCAGCAGGGCCTCTTCGCTGGCTTCCATGGTTGTCGAATGAATTTCCAGCGAAGCCCAGTAAAAGACTCCGACATTCGTGTTGGGCGCCACGGCGATGATGCGGAGGGCGGGAAACTCCTTCAAAAGCTGATCGCACAGCGGCGGGCGCCGGCTGGATTCATCCGAAGCGATCAGCAGAAAATCCGGTTTGGTCTCCGCCACCAGCGAAGGGATGTCCTTTTCATTCTCCGCTTCCCCCACGATGCTGATCCCTGCTTGCTCCGACAAAGTCGAGAGCACCAATTCCCGTAACAAACGGGGACGGTTGGCCACCAGGACGCGGACGCTTGTTTCCATGGACCCCTCCCCTGCCAAGGAAGACTAGAGGATTGTGCGGGGGAGAGGCAGGCTGCAAAGCGTACGGAGAAGGAGGTACCGGAGGGTTCCGGGCTAGTACTCCGCGGCGTGGGACCGGATGGGTACTGAATTAGTATTTGGCGGCGGTGTTCTGCGAAATGGCCTGGGCCAGCTGTTCCGCTTTCAATTGCGGCCTCAGCGAAAAGAAGTTGTGACGGCATGGCGCACAGCGAACCGCCGCAAGCCTGAGCCACCTGCCCAACGCTGACGTGATCCCAGTGACCTTCTCGGGAGTAATTCGGTGCAGCGCCAGGTTGCCGCAGAGGCCGCACCGCGCATACAAAAGATGCCGAAGCGGGATAGCCCTTGCATGGAAGCGCGTCTTGCAAGAAAGACAACGCCAGGGAACCACACCCACAGCACTGAACAAATAATCAGGAATGGACCGCCGCCTCGACCGCCGGCTGGTCTCGGCTTGACACTCTGGACAGTTCATCGAAGGATTATTGAGGGTCCTCTTGGCATGAGGATAGGAGAAGTGGCTGGTTTCAGCAAGAGGGAGTCGCGTCAAAGTTAACGAGCACGTACAATAGAGAGCGCCATGTCCGACTATACCGATGAACACGCCCGAGCGGGCATCGAAGCAAAAATGCCGAAGCTGGATACCTGGCCCAATCAGTACCCGGGCTACGTCATCACGACGCGCTTTCCGGAATACACTTCGGTTTGTCCAAAGACTGGCATGCCGGACTACGGGACGATCACGATTCAATACATGCCGCGTAAAGAATGCATCGAGCTAAAGGCTCTCAAGATGTACCTGCTCGCGTATCGCGATCTGGGAATCTTTTATGAAAATGCCGTGAACAAGATTCTTCATGATATTGTCGAAGCTGTCCGTCCCGAATGGTGTGTGGTGCGCGGCGAGTTTACGCCGCGCGGGGGGTTGACCACTTCGATTTTCGCTCGCTGGCCCGAGCACTCCCCCGGCAGCAAATCGGGGAGCAAAGCTCGCTCGCCGCGAGGCAAGTCCCGCTAAGCGCGCCCGTAGACAGAGCGCGAGTTGCGGTAGATAATTTTACTGGCATCCAGATCTCAGCCTGGAGCCATGATTGAGGAGGGGGAATGAGCATTTCTCCAAATGTGCCGAGCCCGGAAGAGTCGTACCGTTATGAGTCCACAGGAACCCCGCGATGGATCCCTGTGCTGTTTGCGGTTCTTTTTATCGTCATCGTCGCGCTTGGGTATGTCGGCTATTCCGGAATTACCCGGCTCGAGCAAAATCTTGCCAAGGAGCAGGACCAGAACAAAGTCCTGACCGCGCAGCTCGAACAAGCCAATACGCGTCTCGCCGATTTGAAAGGCCACATCGAAGTTACGGAACAAAAAGTCGGAATGACCGTCGCGGAACTGGCGCAAGCGAAGAGCCGCGCGGAATCCATCCGCAAGGAGCAGGTGGACTCTGACCAGCGGCTGGCGGCGCAACTCTCTCAGGTTAAAAAAGAAAGTCAGGAACAGATTGGCGCGGTGGCCACCGAAGTTGGCGGCGCGAAGAAAGATATCGAAGCAACGAAAACGGATCTCGAAGCCACCAAAGGCAAGCTCGAACGGGCCACGGGCGACATGGGCGTAATGAGCGGGCTGATTGCGCGCAATCACGACGACCTGGACGAGTTGAAACGCCGCGGCGATCGCAACTACTACGAATTCACGATCACTAAATCGAAGAACGGCGAAAAGGTCGGGCCGACACAGCTAACCCTCAACAAGACGGACCCCAAGAAAAACAAGTACACGCTAACCGTACTGGTGGACGACCGCACCATCGAAAAGAAAGACAAAACCGCTGGCGAGCCCGTGCAGTTCTACGTCAAGGGCGCGTCGCGTATGGCCCCGTACGAAATCGTGGTTTTCGATGTGGGCAAGAACCAGGCTACCGGCTATCTTTCCACTCCGAAGGATGTAGGCGCAAGCGCGGCTCCTGCAGCGGCGCCAGCCGCAGCGCCGGCCGCCGCTCCGACCAAGCCTTCTTAAGCGGAGTGTTGGCTTTCGTATAGCAAAATACACATGCCCTGTTCCGCGTTATGGAAACTTCGCGCGGGGCAGGGCTTCTTTCTTTTTCCGGGCTGCTCTACGATTCCAAATCGGAACATGTGGCTTTCCTTTTGCGCCCGAGCGATCCCTTTTATTGCGTGGATTCTCTTGCTTACGCCGCCCGCGTTTCCTCAAGAGCCCGCTCCACCACGCGCCGACATCCGAGTTAGAGTAGACCGGGTCAACGTAGGAGTGATCGTCACCGACTCTCGCGGACAATTTATCGGCGGCCTGCGCCGCGAAGATTTTCACCTCATCGACGACGGCGCCGAGCAGCCCATCACCGATTTCCTAAGCGTCGACGAACCCGCTCAAATTCTGCTTCTTATCGAAGCTGGCCCTGCCGTTTACCTCCTTCAGGGCGGGCATCTTCAAGCCGTCCATGCTCTGCTCGACGGCCTTGCGCCCGGCGACCGCGTGGCGGTCGTCCGTTACAACGCCGCGGCAGAGCCAATCCTCAATTTCACTCAGGACAAACGCGCTGCTACCGGGGTGCTGGATCAGTTGCAATTTAATCTGGGGTTCGGCCAATTGAATCTCGCCTCGAGCCTGGACACCGTGCTCG